>ERZ772889.816-NODE-816-length-31770-cov-13.505439_pt1 | contig 31770 bp, 23 predicted proteins | sample MGYA00512127_ERZ772889 | MGnify/ENA primary metagenome ERZ772889 (study PRJEB29015, sample SAMEA2737689) | human gut metagenome | biome: human gut; feature: human-associated habitat; material: faeces | place: China | collected 2012 ...
CCCGGCACATCGGGAACAAGTACACGGTGTCGCTCACGGAGCTGGCACGGTGGATGGTACAGAGATAGGAGGCTGACCCATGGGGAAGGAAAAGAGCTACACCCTGACGCTGGATGCGCAGGAGCTGCATGATCTGATCGACAGGATCGAGCATCGTCTGACAAAGGAACTGAGCTGCAGTGCAGTGATCCATATGGATCCTGTCGAAATGCGTGATGAAGAAGTTCTTTCTCTTCGAGAGAAGACTTCCCGCATTGTTCATGCGCTTGATCCTGAATTGAATTTTCATGATTTTCGTGTTTTAAAAGAAAATGAACAACGAAATCTCATTTTTGAGCTGGTGATTCCTGATTCTTATTCTGAAAAAGATGCAAACCGCGTGATGCATCAGCTTGTATCTCTTCTTCACGAAATGGATGAAAATGTAGAATGTATTATTACATTAGATAGAAGTTTTGAAGCACCGGAAAGCTAAGCCGTCACAACTTTTAGTTTTTCTTCCTATTCAATAAGCCGAGGCACAGATTTCCAATGTCTGTGCCTCATTTCATTTACTATTCTATATTCCCTGCATCGGATTTTTACAACTTGTAAAATCACCATTCTCTAGAGCGTGTTTGAAAAAGGCTTTCTGCAAGATGTGCGTTACAATTTGTGGGAGATTTTGTCCGGATGAAGGCGCCGTAGCGGGCTACGGAAACTGAATTCGGGCAAAATATACCGCAAAGTGGGGCGTGCAGATTGCGGGAATGATTTTTCAAACAGGCTCTAGGCACAGAGTGAACAGTAAGACAATGACCGGACAGGATGTATTCTGTTCAGTTATGCAAATGAATTAAGCGAATATGTCGCGTGCCGGCGACATCATTATAATGGAGGCCGTGCCCTCAGGGCATGTGAAAGAATATGAACAAGAAGCAGAAAAAAGTATTGACCAGAATTATTATTGCTTTTGTCCTTTTGGTTTTGCTGAACTTTCTTCCGGTAGATGGCTATCTTCGAATGGCACTTTACATGATCCCATATCTGGTGATCGGTTATGATATTCTGAAAAAAGCGTTTAAGGGAATTAGGAACCGTCAGGTATTTGATGAAAATTTTCTGATGGCAGTTGCCACAATTGGTGCCATTGCTCTCGGCGATTATCAGGAAGGCACTGCGGTTATGCTGTTTTACCAGATCGGAGAACTTTTCCAGAGTTATGCCGTTGGAAAGAGCAGAAGAAATATCAGCGAGCTGATGGATATCCGTCCGGATTATGCAAATATCGAGCAGGACGGCAAGCTGGAAAAGGTAGACCCGGACGAGGTAGAGGTTGGAACTATCATTGTGGTTCAGCCAGGAGAGAAGATTCCAATTGACGGAACGATTGAAGACGGAAATTCCACATTAAATACAAGCGCATTGACAGGAGAAAGCCTTCCGCGAGATGCGAAAGTGGGAGATGAGGTCATCAGCGGCTGCATTAACATGACAGGTGTATTGAAAATCCGCACCACGAAGGAATTTGGTGAATCTACGGTTTCCAAGATCCTGGATCTTGTTGAGAACTCCAGCTCCAAAAAATCCAGATCTGAAAACTTTATTTCAAAATTTGCGAAATATTATACCCCGGCAGTCTGCTACAGTGCTCTGGCACTTGCAGTCATTCCGCCTCTTTGCAGAATGCTGTTTATGGGACTTTCTCCGGAATGGGGAGACTGGATCTACCGTGCCCTGACGTTCCTTGTAATCAGCTGTCCATGTGCACTGGTGATCAGCATTCCCCTCAGTTTCTTTGCTGGAATCGGTGGTGCCAGCAATCAGGGCGTTCTGGTAAAGGGCTCCAACTATCTGGAGACACTTTCCCAGACGAAGATTGTTGTTTTTGATAAAACAGGTACTATGACAAAGGGCGTATTCGAGGTCAGCGGAATCCACCATAATGAGATGGAGGATGCAAAGCTTCTGGAATATGCAGCATATGCAGAGTGCTCTTCCTCACACCCCATCAGCAAGAGCCTTCAGAAAGCATATGGCAAGCCAATTGACCGCAGCCGTGTCACAGACATTGAGGAAATCGGTGGAAACGGTGTTATTGCAAAGGTGGACGGTGTGTCTGTAGCTGCCGGCAACGCGAAGCTGATGAACCGTCTTGGTATTGCGTACAAAGAGTGCCATCATGTAGGAACGGTTGTCCATATGGCTGTGGATGGAAAATATGCAGGTCATATCCTGATTTCTGACATTATCAAACCTCATGCCAAAGAGGCAATTGAGAACCTGAAAAAAGCAGGCATTACAAGAACGGTTATGCTCACTGGTGACGGAAAAAAAGTGGCAGAGTCTGTAGCAGCTGACCTTGGAATCGGAGAGGTTCACAGCGAGCTTCTTCCTGCAGATAAGGTTTCCAAGGTGGAAGAGCTTCTTTCAGACAAGTCTGAAAAAGAGAAGCTTGCCTTCGTTGGAGACGGAATCAATGATGCACCGGTTCTTTCAAGAGCGGATATTGGTATTGCAATGGGTGCTCTTGGTTCTGATGCTGCAATCGAGGCGGCTGACGTTGTCCTGATGGACGATGACCCGTTGAAGATTGGGAAAGCCATTCGCATTGCCAAGAAGTGTATGCGAATTGTATATGAAAATATTTATTTTGCAATTGGCGTGAAACTGATCTGCCTGGTACTTGGTGCCCTCGGCATTGCAAACATGTGGATAGCCATTTTTGCAGATGTAGGAGTTATGGTACTGGCAGTGCTCAATGCAATCCGTACTTTGTTTGTGAAAAATCTTTGATGATGATATCGAGGTATTCAGAATGAAAAAAGACATAGATAAAGAAGTGGAAATCTGTGATTGCTGTGAGGTTCATGAAAATCTTCTGCAAATTGTAAACGAGACCATCCCGGAGGAAAACGAGCTGTATGATCTGGCAGAGCTGTTCAAGGTGTTTGGAGATTCTACCAGGATCCGGATCCTGTTTGTACTTTTTGAAGCAGAGGTGTGCGTGTGCGACCTGGCAAAGGCATTGAACATGACTCAGTCAGCTATTTCCCACCAGCTTCGTATCCTGAAACAGAGTAAACTGGTAAAAAGCCGCAGGGATGGAAAATCTATATTCTATTCTCTGGCAGATGAGCATGTTCGGACGATCATTGACCAGGGAAGAGAGCATATAGAGGAAGATTAGAGGTTGACTTCTTAACGGCAATTTGGTATATTAACTACACATATGGATTCTGTGAGGGAGTAGTTTGCGTGAAAACGTGGTTTGTCAACAGTCGCGGCTTTGATCGGATCTGATTCTGGCCTGGCAAATCTTAAAGAATGAGACTCATGTATGCATGTTATGGCATACATGGGTCTTTTTACATTTGCGGCAGATGTGATTCCAAAGAAGCAGGCTTATGAAGTAAATGCTGTTTTGTAGCATTTATTTTGCAGAAAGCCTTTTCAAACACACTCTGGAGAATTTGTAAAGGTAAAAATATGCGGATAACAAAAGGAGAGTATTATGCAAAATATTATTAATGGACTGCCAATTGCAGCCGTTATTCTGCTGCTGGCAGTGGGATTTGCTTTTCTGGTAAAAGGGGCTGACTTTTTTGTGGAGGGAAGTTCCAGCATTGCGAAGAAGTTAAAGGTTCCGCCCATCATCATTGGTCTTACGATTGTGGCTATGGGAACTTCACTGCCAGAAACAGCCGTGAGTGTGACTGCTTCTCTGGTACAGAATAATGAACTTGCGGTCAGCAATGTAGTAGGATCCAATATTTTTAATCTGATGTTTGTAATTGGTGTCTGTTCAATTCTGACGCCGATTATGGTCCAGAAAGCAACTGTGGTAAGAGATATTCCCTTGTCTTTAGGCTGTGCACTATTTCTGCTTGTACTGGGAGTTTCAGGACTGGGAGATAAGGCGGGAATGACGCTGGGTCATGCAGATGGAGTTATTTTCTTGATCGTGTTTGCCGGATATATTTTCACAATGGTACGAAGCGCAATGAAAGCCCGTGCTGCAGGACAGAAGGTTGAAATAGAAGGCGTTGAAGAATGTGACAATATGAAAGAGCTGTCATACGGCAAAAGTATTCTCTTTCTGATCGTGGGTGCAGCTGCAATTGCTTTTGGCGGTGACCTTACCGTTGATACAGCCAGCAGGATTGCAATAGAGCTTGGAATGAGCCAGACTCTGGTCGGGCTTACCATTGTGTCTATCGGAACTTCACTTCCGGAGCTTGTAACCTCTGTAGTTGCAGCAAGAAAAAATGAAGTTGATATGGCAGTTGGAAATGCAGTCGGATCCAATATTTTCAATATTCTGATGGTTCTTGGAATCTCATCTGCTATCAGTCCGGTAGCTTTGATCCGGGAAAACATAATCGATATAGTGCTTCTTATGGTATTTTCGGTTATGGTCTGGATCTTTGCAGGAACCAGGAAAAAAATTGAGCGCAAAGAGGGTATTATAATGGTGGTGGTATATCTGGTTTATTGCGCATATATTATTGCCCGCTAATAAAAGCAGAAAAAGCTTTCATCCATCCCGTAAAGGGAGAGATGAAAGCTTTTTTTGATTGGACAACAGGTAAAAATCAACGCTTATATAGTAAAACACCTTGCGGAACAGTACCTATTAAATAGTGATAAATATGCTGAAAAAATTAAAACATATTGCTCATAAAAATTTCCAGACCAATTGCAATAAGAATGACGCCGCCGAGAATATCCGCCTTGTTGGAAAGCCTGGTTCCGAAGCGTTTTCCAAGGGAAAGTCCGGTCATGCAGATAAAGAATGTGACTATGGCAATGATCAGGGAACAGACAAGAGCCATCAGCCAGTCATACTCTGAGATGGTGAATCCTACGGACAGGGCGTCAATGGAGGTTGCAATGCCCTGAACGAAAAGGGCTTTGGGACCAACTCCCGGAATTTCATCACCCTCATCGGTTTCCCGGATACCATTGATCAGCATGGAGCCTCCGATATAGCAAAGAAGAATCAGCGCAATCCATGGAATAAATTTCTCAAATGTCCTGAAGTATTCTACAATGGTGTGGACACATAACCATCCGGTCATTGGCATGATGGCCTGGAAAGCACCGAATGTGCCTGCAATGCCGCACATTTTTTTCATGCGCATCTTAGGCTCGTGAAGGCCGTTTGCCAGGGACACAGAAAAAGCATCCATTGCAAGTCCGACTCCAAGCAGGGCGCTGTTCAGAAAAAACACAAAACTGTAGTTCATTTTTACGTTCCTCCGTAATGTATTTTATTACTGGTTTCCATTTTTTTATTTGCTGTGGAAACAGATCTCTCGGCGAAGCTTTTTACAGCATGAAAAAAGACCCGATATATAACCACAGGCTATATATGGGTCATCTGCATTCTTATAAAAGGACAGACTCCATGTATAGCATAACGTTATACATGAGTCTCGCAATTTAATGCAAGCCAGATCGAAACACTGCTCTGAAATCTGCTGTTCATTCAGTGAACAGCAATCTATACAAACAGATTCATACGGTCGGTATGTTGACTTGCCACGCGTCTGTGGACACGCTTGCTACTCCCTCACAGGGAAACCTTGTTTCGTAACTTTATCAGATAATGATAAAATTGTCAATAATTTTTCTCAATAATATTGACATCCTGATGATATTAGAATAAACTAACTCCTGTAACATTAATGATAAAATTTATCATTAGCAGACGAATTTTATCAAAAATGGTTGCTGCTTAGTTTTGAACAGCAACAAAAATCTTACATATGGGAAAAGAGGACAAGTACATATGACATTAAAAGACCTTCCCATCGGGAAAACTGCCACAGTTACAGTAGTAGGAGGAGAGGGTGCCCTGCGGCAGCATTTCCTGGATATGGGAATCATTCCCATGGCGGACGTGACCATGGTAAAATATGCACCTATGGGTGACCCTGTTGAAGTCAGGATACATAGCTATGAGCTGACCCTGCGTCTTGCAGATGCTGCCCAGATTCAGATTGATAATGTAAGGGATGAAAAAGAACAGAAACGAGGCAGTCGTGTCAGGGCGATTCCTCATCCAGGTCTGGGCGAGGGCGGTAAATATCATGAAAAAGCAGATGAGCATCCCCTTCCTGACAGTGAGCTTCTTACCTTTGCGCTGGCAGGAAACCAGAACTGCGGTAAAACAACCCTGTTTAATCAGTTAACCGGCTCCAGTCAGCATGTAGGCAACTTTCCTGGAGTTACTGTAGACCGCAAGGATGGTATTATCCGTGGAAAAAAGAATACTCTGGTGACAGACCTGCCGGGAATTTATTCCATGTCCCCCTATACCAGCGAGGAAATCGTAACCAGAAGCTTTATTCTGGAACAGCATCCAAAAGGAATTATCAATATTGTGGATGCAACCAATATTGAGAGAAATCTATATCTTACCATGCAGCTGATGGAACTGGATGTTCCTATGGTCCTGGCATTGAATATGATGGACGAGGTAAGGCAGAATGGCGGTTCTGTACGTGTGAACCAGATGGAAGAGGCGCTTGGAATTCCTGTAGTACCTATTTCAGCAGCGAAAAATGAGGGAATCGATGAACTGGTAGCCCATGCGATCCATGTGGCAAAATATCAGGAAAAACCAAAGCGTCTGGATTTCTGCGATGCAAACGATGATGGCGGTGCTGTTCACAGATGTCTTCATGGAATTATGCATCTCATTGAGGATCATGCTCAACAGGCAGATATCCCGGTACGTTTTGCTGCTAGTAAACTTGCAGAAGGGGATGAACTGATCCTGGAAAAACTTGGACTGGATCAGAATGAAAAAGAAACCCTGGAGCATATTGTAAAGCAGATGGAGACGGAGCGTGGGCTTGACCGGTCCGCAGCGATTGCCCATATGCGCTTTGATTTTATTGAAAAAGTCTGTGCGGAGACCGTGATTAAGCCTCATGAGAGCAAGGAGCATCTGCGTAGTCAGAAGATGGATAAAATACTTACAGGTAAATATACAGCTATTCCATGCTTTGCAGGTATTATGGCTCTGGTTTTCTGGCTGACCTTTGGTGTGATCGGAAAGGGACTTTCGGATCTTCTGGATATGGGAATTACCTGGCTGACTGCAGTGGTGGATCAGGCAATGACTGCCTGGAACGTAAATAATGTGCTTCATTCTCTTGTAATTGACGGTATTTTCAATGGAGTTGGAAGTGTGCTCAGCTTTCTGCCGATTATCGTCACCCTGTTTTTCTTCCTGTCACTTCTGGAAGACAGTGGCTACATGGCCAGAGTGGCATTTGTAATGGATAAGCTGCTTCGAAAGATTGGACTTTCCGGACGAAGCATTGTCCCAATGCTTGTAGGCTTTGGCTGCACAGTTCCCGGCGTTATGGCAAGCAGAACCCTGCCCTCAGAGCGTGACCGTAAGATGACGATCCTCCTTACTCCTTTTATGAGCTGTTCGGCAAAGCTTCCTATTTATGCTTTCTTTACAGCTGCCTTTTTCCCGAAATACGGCGCACTGGTAATGATAGCACTTTATTTCGGCGGAATTATTATGGGAATCCTGATGGCACTGATTTTTGGAAAAACCATGTTTAAGGGAGAAGCGGTTCCCTTTGTAATGGAGCTTCCTAATTATCGTCTTCCAGGTGCAAAAAACGTTGGCCAGCTTCTTTGGGAAAAAGCAAAGGATTTTCTTCAGAGAGCCTTTACTGTTATTTTTGTGGCAACCATTGTGATCTGGTTTTTACAGACCTTTGATCTGCATCTGAATATTGTGACAGATTCCAAAGACAGTATTCTTGCAGTACTTGCCGGATTTATTGCACCGATATTTGGGCCTCTTGGCTTTGGGGACTGGAGATTTTCCACAGCCCTTGTAACAGGTTTCATGGCAAAGGAGAGCGTGGTTTCCACATTGTCCATATTATTTGGAAGCACAGCGGCACTGGTGGAGGTGCTTTCTCCGTTGGCAGCAGTGTGCCTTCTTACCTTCTGCCTTTTATATACGCCTTGTGTAGCCGCAATCGCTTCTGTAAAACGTGAGCTTGGCGGAAAATGGGCAGCAGGAGTGGTGATCGGTCAGTGTGTGATCGCCTGGATTGCGGCATTTTTGGTAAAAATTGTTGGCGTTTTGATTGGTTTTTGAGAAAAATGACTATTTTTCATTTTTGTTAAAAATAATATTGACTATTGGTCATTTTGGGTTATACTATAGTACGAAAGAAATGAATTTAAGGAGATGACATCAATGGTCAAAGTAGGAAAATGGATAGCCAAGCATAAGGTCCTGGTGCTTTTGATCGGACTTTTGCTGGTAATCCCGTCTGTGATCGGAATCGCAGAGACGAGAGTAAATTATGATCTGTTAAGTTACCTTCCGGATACCCTTGAGACAGTAAAAGGTCAGGATATTCTGGTGGATGAGTTTGGTATGGGCGCCTTTTCCATGGTAATTGTGGAGAATATGGATATGAAGGATGTCCAGAAGCTGGAAGAGAAATTCAGTGAAGTAGAGCATGTAAAGGATGTTCTCTGGTATGATGATGTGGCGGATATCACTCTTCCGGTAGAGATGATTCCTGAGAAGTACAGAAAGGTATTTATAAATGGCGATGCAACCATGATGCTGGTTCTGTTCGATAATACCACATCTTCAGATACTTCCATGGAAGCTATCACAGAACTACGTAAGATTGCCAACGAGCAGTGCTTCCTCAGTGGCATGACAGGAGTTGTTACAGATATTAAGAACATTGCCATGCAGGAGCTGCCGATTTACGTTGTGATCGCGGCGGTACTCAGTCTGATCGTTCTGGAGCTGACAAGCGGATCCTTTGTTGTTCCGTTTTTGTTCCTGCTCAGTATCGGACTTGCTATCCTTTATAACCTGGGAAGCAATATTATTCTGGGCGAGACCTCTTATATTACACAGGCACTTACCGCAGTACTTCAGCTTGGTGTTACCATGGATTATTCCATTTTCCTTCTGAACAGCTACGAGGAAAATAAGAAGCGGTTTCCTGGAGAAAAGGACCGTGCCATGGGTCATGCCATTGCCAATACTTTTAAGTCTGTAGCTGGAAGCTCTGTTACCACAGTAGCCGGCTTCGTTGCACTTTGTGTTATGACCTTTGCTCTTGGACGTGACCTTGGTATTGTAATGGCGAAGGGCGTTATCATTGGTGTTATCTGTTGTGTAACCGTTCTTCCCGCACTGGTTCTGTTTTTCGACAAACCAATCGAGAAAACACAGCATAAGCTGCTTTTGGCCAGACTGGATAAACCGTCTGCATTTATTACGAAGCATTACAAGCTTTGGACTGTGATTTTCCTGGTGCTTCTGCTTCCGGCTATTTATGGAAACAATCATACAAAAATTTACTATAATATTGCAGAATCTCTTCCATCCACTTTGGATTGTAACATTGCCAATGATGAGCTGGAGAAAACTTTCGCAGTAGGCAATATCCATATGATTATGATGGATAAAAATATGGACTCAAAGCAGAAACAGCAGATGTTAAATGATATTGATAAGGTTGAGGGTGTGAAGTGGAGTCTGGGTATGAATTCCCTGATCGGACCTACCGTTCCGGAGTCTGTGATCCCGGATGATATGAAGAAGATTTTCAAAGGGGATCAATATGAGCTTGCATTTGTATGCTCTGAATATGGTTCTGCTACAGATGAGGTAAATGCCCAGCTTGCCCAAATTGATAAAATAGTAAAGAAATACGATAATACTGCAATGGTAATCGGTGAGGCACCGCTTATGAAAGATCTTCAGGATACCACAGATGCCGATCTGGTTCGTGTAAATGTAATCTCCATCGGTGCCATTTTCCTGATCATTATGATTATCTTTAAATCAATTTCCCTTCCGATCATTCTGGTTGCGGTTATTGAGTTTGCGATTTTTGTCAATATGGCCATTCCGTACTATCAGGGAATCAGCCTTCCGTTCGTTGCAAGTATTGTTATTGGTGCCATCCAGCTGGGTGCAACCGTTGACTATGCGATCCTGATGACTACCCGTTATCAGAGAGAGAGACAGCACGGTAAGAATAAGATGGAAGCCATCAGCATTGCCCATAAGACCAGCATGCCGTCCATTATCAGCAGTGGTCTCAGCTTCTTCGCAGCAACCTTCGGTGTTTCCTGTTATTCACAGGTTGAGATGATCGGTTCTATCTGTACATTGCTTGCCCGTGGTGCGATCATCAGTATGGTAGTTGTACTGTTTATCTTACCAGCTATGTTTATGATCTTCGATAAACTGATCTGTGTTACATCTATTGGTTTCCTTGGAGATAAAAAGGCAGCCAAAGCGAAATAAAACATAATCAGACGTCCTGGGAGCGCTGATTACGCTCAGAACAGCCGGCTTTGGAAGAAATCCGTTACGGTTCGCTCCGTGACAAGTAACACGCTTCGCGATGCATAGAAATCCTGCTTCAGCAAAATGAGGCAGGATTTTTTTGTTGAATAAAAGAGAAGAAAACGTTATAATTGTGTTGCATTTTAGAGCCTGTTTGAAAAAAGATTCCCGCAAATTGTGACGTACATTTTGCAGAATGCCTTTTTCAAATACGTTTTAGGAAATGGAGTGATTTGTACATGACACTAGAAGAAATCCTTGCCCAGGTGCAAATGGGAGGACTTTCTCCGGAAGCAGCAGGGAAGCTGATTCGACAGGATGGTTACAAGGAAATGGATTATGCCAAGCTGGATATGGGGAGAAAAGCCCGTACTGGTTTCGCAGAGGTGATTTACTGCAGCAATAAGGCAGATGCCCATTTGCTGAAAATATTTGAGCGTTTATATATGGAAGAGGGAGAAGTACTTGGAACAAGGGCTTCCCAGGCACAGTATGAGCTGGTGAAGGAGAAGTTTCCGGAAGCTCAGTATGACCCTGTTTCCAGAATCCTGAAAATAGAGAAGCCAGATAAGGTTCATGAGGGAAAGGTGGCTGTCTGTACCGCAGGCACTGCAGATATTCCGGTGGCCGAGGAAGCAGCACAGACTGCAGAATATTTTGGAACTCACGTGGAACGGATTTATGATGTTGGTGTAAGTGGAATGCACAGGCTGTTTTCCAGGCTGGAGATCATTCAGGACGCGAATTGTGTTGTGGCTGTGGCTGGCATGGAGGGTGCTCTTGCCAGTGTTATGGGCGGTCTTGTAAGCCGACCGGTGATCGCGGTGCCTACGTCTGTGGGATATGGAGCGAATTTCCATGGATTATCAGCACTTCTGACCATGATCAATTCCTGTGCCAATGGAATTGCCACCGTGAATATTGACAATGGATATGGAGCCGGATATCTGGCAACGCAGATAAACCGGCTGGCGCTTGGTAAGTAAGAGACACAAATTGAAAAGCAATTTGATAAATTTGTAACGAGGAGAATTATGGAAAAATCATTATATCTGGAGTGTTATTCCGGAATCAGTGGTGATATGACAGTGGCAGCACTGCTGGATCTGGGAGCAGATCAGAAGGTGCTGGAGGATGTACTTGAAAGTATTCCGGTGCAGGGATTTGAGATAAAAGTAAGCAGGGTGACGAAATCCGGGATTGATGCCTGTGATTTCGATGTAATCCTGGATGCAGAGATAGACGGACATGACCATGATATGGAGTATCTGCATGGACATGATCATAGTCATACGCATGGGGCAGAAGAACATAATCACAGTCATACGCATGAGGCAGAAGAACATAATCACAGTCATACGCATATGGCAGAAGAACATAATCACCAGTATGAGCATAGCCATGAGGCAGCTGCAAAGAATGTGGCAGCACATGGACATGATCATGGAGATGAGATAGCAGCACATACTCACGAGCCCCATCGTCATCACAAACATCGCGGTATGAACGAAATCTGTCAGATACTTGCTGACACAAAGATGACTGACAGTGCCAGAGGTATTGCCCTTAAAATTTTTCAGATCCTGGCAAAGGCAGAAGCGAAAGCCCACAATGTTCCGGTGGAAGAGGTGCATTTTCATGAAGTTGGTGCTGTGGATTCCATTGTAGATATTTTGTCCGTGGCAGTCTGCCTGGACAATCTTGGAATTACAGAGGTCATTGTACCTGTATTATGCGAAGGAATGGGTACGGTCCGCTGCCAGCATGGCATTTTACCAGTTCCGGTTCCGGCGGTGACTCATATTGTACAGCAGTGTGGCCTGGATCTGCGGATCACTCAGGTACGAGGCGAGCTGGTAACTCCTACAGGAGCGGCAATCGTGGCAGCAGTCCGCACTTCCTGCAAATTACCGGAAACCTTTGTAATTGAGAAAACAGGTATCGGAGCCGGCAAGAGGACTTATGAGTGCCCGGGAATCCTGCGTGCAATGCTGATTCACCCGGAAGAATCCCATAAACCGGAAAAAGCGGTGGGAATTCCGGCAGGAAATGAAAGTGCGGCAAATGAAACTGCTGAAATTTTCAATCGGGAAGCTGCTGCCAAAATTCAGACCGGTGTTACGGAAAGCACGGATTATGCAGACTACATCTACAAGCTGGAAACAAACATCGATGACTGCAGCGGCGAAGTACTTGGCTTTGTCATGGAGAAGCTTTTTGAGGCCGGTGCAAGGGATGTGCATTATACTCCTGTATATATGAAGAAAAACCGTCCTGCATGGCTTCTTACCGTAATCTGTAAGGAAGAAGATGTCCCGGGAATGGAAGCTTTGATTTTTGCAGAAACTACCAGTATTGGTATCCGCAGGGTCAGGATGGAGCGCACGATTTTGCCCCGGAGAAAGCGGAAAGTAATGATTCCCTTCGGTGAGGTGGAAGTGAAAATCTGCGGTCCGGAAGGAGCAGAGAAATGCTATCCGGAGTATGAAAGCCTGGCGGAAATCTGCAGAAAGACTGGAATTTCTTATGCAGAAGCCTACCAGATGGCAGTAGATGCAAGTAAGAATCTGGAATGATTGATGTTATTGGTCACGGAGTAACACAGTAACTGATTGATCGCTTCCAGGTTAAATCGCAATATTGCAACCTGGGAAAGAGTATGTTACAATACAGTTTGGCTTTTTTCCAAAAAGAAGTTTATATACGAATGCTTTGGATAAAACAGAAAGCCAAATTTTTCAAAATATAATGGAGTGAATATGAAGAAATATTTAGATAATCTCAGACAGTATCAGTTCCTGTTAAGTGAGCTGGTCAAAAAAGGAATCAAGCTGAAATATCGTCGTTCCTACCTTGGTATTTTGTGGTCCATGCTAGAACCACTGCTTTCCATGGTGGTACTGACAATTGTCTTCGGAACCCTGTATGGAAACACGGACAAAACATTCCCTGTATACATTCTTTCCGGACGTCTTCTGTACAGCTTTTATTCCTCTGCAACCAAAGCTGCGCTGAAATCCATCCGATCCAATGCAGCAATGATCAAGAAAGTGTATGTACCGAAATATCTGTATCCACTTTCAACTGTAATTTATAATTATATTATTTTTCTGATCTCCCTGGTTGTGCTTGCCATTGTAGGCGTGATCCTGGGTGTGAAACCGACTATTTATCTGCTTCAGGCACCGGTTGCCTTGATCATCATTCTGATCCTTTCCTACGGAAGTGGAATGTTCCTTGCAACTATCGGTGTATTTTTCAGAGATATTGAGTACCTCTGGTCTGTTGCCCTGATGCTGATCATGTATACATGTGCCATCTTCTATTATCCAAGCAAGCTGCTGGAGAGTGGCTGGGCATGGATCCTGAAGTTCAATCCTCTGTACTGTACCATTCAGATTTTCCGATCTGCAATCTTCGGAGAGCCTATGTATGCGCCATATGTAATTTATGCAGCTGCATTCAGCGTAGTGATTACCATCATCGGACTTGTATGCTTCAAGAAAAAACAGGATAATTTTATTCTGTACATCTAGAACCTGTTTGAAAAATCATTCCCTGCAGAAAGTATTTTTCAAACACGCTCTAAACTACCATTTACAGGAATATGTTAAGGAGAAAATATGAGCAAGACAGCCATTGAAGTCGATAACGTAAGCATGAAGTTCAACCTGAGCCGTGAGAAGGTTGACAGCTTAAAAGATTATATATTTAAAACCATTAAGAGAGAAATCCAGTACAATGAATTCTGGGCCCTGAAGAATGTAAGCTTCAGTGTGGAAAAGGGAGACCGTGTAGGTATCCTTGGTCTTAACGGAGCTGGAAAAAGTACTCTTCTTAAGGTGATTTCCGGTGTATTCAAGCCTACAGAGGGTCATGTGGACAAACATGGGAAAATGGTTCCCCTTCTGGAACTTGGCGCTGGTTTTGACCCGCAGTATACAGGAAAAGAGAATATTTACCTGTATGGTGCCATGCTTGGATATACCAAGAAATTTATTGACAGCAAATATGATGAGATTGTAGAATTCTCTGAACTTCAGAAATTCATGGATGTTCCGGTGAAAAATTATTCCTCCGGTATGAAATCCAGACTTGGCTTTTCCATTGCCACAGTAGTAGAACCGAAGATCCTGATCCTGGACGAGGTTCTTTCCGTAGGTGACGCCAAGTTCCGTAAAAAAAGTGAAAAGAAGATCATGAGTATGTTTGACTCAGGTGTTACCGTCCTTTTTGTATCCCATTCTCTGGAACAGGTACAGCGCCTTTGCAATAAGGCCATGATTCTGGAAAAAGGTAAGCTGATCGCATACGGCGACATTGTTCCGATCTCTGAGCAATACAGTAAAATGATAGGTGGCTGATCATGAAAAAGGAATTAACCCGGGAAGTTTCCAGATATGACAAGCTGATAAAGTGTTTAGAAGGTGAAAAATGAAAATCCTGCAGGTAGGGCTGGGAAATAATCCTGGCGGTATGGAAGCATTTGTAATGAATTATTTCAGGGAACTGGCCAGACAGGGAGTATCCTTTGATTTTGTATCCATGTATGGAACGATTGCTTATGAGAAAGAAATCCTGGAGCTTGGTGGACGGGTTTTTTATGTTCCCAATATAAAAAAAGATTACTTTGGCTATATAAAGGCCTTTCGGAAGCTCCTTTCCCAGGAAAAGTACGATGTCGTGCATGTGAATATGCTTTCAGCAGCCAATATCGTACCACTTCGCCTGGCGAAGCAGGCTGGAGTGAGAAAGGTGATCGCACATTCCCATAACGCTTCAGCACCGGGAATTGTGCGTAAGCTGATGGATGGCATGAATCGTCCCAGAATGAAGCATTATGTGAATGAGAAGTTTGCCTGTTCCGAAAAAGCAGGCAGATGGTTGTTCGGAGATAAGGCTTTTGAACGGGGTGAAGTAACTTTGGTTGCAAACGCAATTGAGACAGATAAATATGGCTTTTCAGAGTCAAACAGGCGGAAAATCAGAGAAAAGCTGGGGATTTCTGGGGATGCCCTGGTAGTAGGGCATGTAGGCAGGTTTCAGATTCAGAAGAATCATGAGGCCATTCTTCGTATTTTCCATGAAATCCAACGAAAAGAGCCGGCTGCAAGGCTTTGCCTTATAGGTGACGGCGAATTAAAGGAACAGATCCAGGAGCAGGCTAAGAAGGCGGGTGTCCTGGATAAAATCATATTTACGGGAGTATGTCAGGACGTGGAGCGGTACTTAAGCGCCATGGATGTTTTCCTGTTTCCTTCTTTATTTGAGGGACTTCCCTTTACTCTTCTGGAAGCTCAGGCCAATGGCCTGCCCTGTGTGATTTCAGACCAGATCACAGGAGAAGCAGTACTCTCCCGGGAAAATGTGACGATGATTTCTCTGGCAGAAAGCCCGGAGAAATGGGCCAAAGCTGTGTTTAAGATGAAGGAAGCCGGGAGAATCGAAAGAGAAGAAGCGGCCAGAAGGCTGGCAGAAGCAGGATTTGACATCCATAAGGAAGGGCAGAAGCTGATGCTTCTGTATGGCAGATAAGCTGACTGAGAAAGCTTTAGAGCGTGTTTGAAAAAGGCTTTCTGCAAGATGTGCGTCACAATTTCTAGAACGCAACCATTTAAAGAGCAGGAGAATAGGAATGGAAAAAATAGATTTTGTGCTCACCTGGGTGGACGGCAGTGACCCTGACTGGCTTGCACAGCGCAGGGAATATCAGCCTGGCAGGGGAACTGACGCCGGGGAGAGCAGATACCGCGATTGGGACAATCTCCAGTACTGGTTCCGCGGTGTGGAGAAATTTGCTCCCTGGGTAAATAAAATATATTTTGTTACATGGGGACATGTTCCAAAGTGGCTGAACACAGCGCATGAAAAGATTCAGATTGTAAAGCATGAGGATTTTATGGCGCCTGCTTATCTTCCTACCTTTAATATTAATTCCATAGAACTGAATCTTCACCGAATAAAAGGATTGTCAGAGCATTTCGTCTTTTTTAATGATGATATGTTTCTCATTGATTCCGTGAGACCGGAAGATTTTTTCAAAAATGGATTTCCCTGTGACTGCTGTATTGAGACCGCCCTTGTGCAGGACAATATCCGCAATCCTTTTGCCAATATTCTTATGAATGATGCAGCTCTTGTCAATATGCATTATAATAAAAAAGAAGTGATCAAAAAGCAGGCAAATAAATGGTTCAGTCCGGCTTATGGAGCAATGCTCTTCCGCAATGTGCTGATGCTGCCTTATCGTGAATTTTCCAGTTTTAAATATTCACATCTTCCAAGTCCTTTTTTGAAAGCAACCTATTGGAAAGTATGGGACGAAGAGGGTGCTGTTCTGGATGAGGTTTGTAAGAATCGTTTCCGCACAGTATTCGATGTGAACCAGTACGTGATGAAATATTGGCAGTACATGGAAGGGAAATTTACGCCCCAGTCACCGAAGCTTGGAAGATTTTATACCATAGGAAAACATGATCAGCAGATCCACCATACCATTCGCAGACAGGCGTGTAAGATGATCTGCCTTAATGATGATGTGAATGTGGGTGATTTTGAGAAGCAGAAGAAAGAAATTCAGAGAAGCTTTGAAGTGATTTTTCCAGAGAAATCGTCTTTTGAGATGTAATTGCAGAAAGCCTTTTTCATACAGGCTCTGGTGTATCGTAATTTTTGTCAGGCAAATTATAGAAACGAGGGTAAGAGATGACAAAGGATTCCCTTAAAAGGAAAATAAAAGAAGAGGGTCTGGCTGGAAGTGTTCTTTATTATCTGGGCCGCTTTTGTTCAAAAGCGGAGCTTGCCATGGTGGGAAAATGGTTCGGGAATCACGGGAAGCTCCGTCAGAACTGCATTGTGCTGAAAAACCGTACCATGCAGGACATGACAGACAATCCCAGGGCCTTTTATGAATATCTGATTCAGAATAAAATAAATGAGAACTATCAGATTATCTGGATGGTTTCCGATAAGAAAAAATGTGAGAAACTGAAATGCAAGAATGTTAAATTTGTAACGGCAGAGAATAAATATGGCTGGTCCAGCCCCCTTTCTTATTATTATGGTGCTGTTGCAGGATTTTTTTTCTATACAAACAATACAGCTTACCTGAATTTTTACCATTGTAAAGGGCAGACCACAGTGAACATGTGGCATGGCTGCGGCTATAAGGATGCAGCCAAAGACAACAAGCCGCCTGCAGGAAAAAGCATGATGCATTTTGACCATGCCATGGTGCCGGGACCTGTGTTTGTGGAAACAAAATCCCGTTACTGGAACTGTGAGAAAGAGAAGATTCTTGCCCTTGGCTATCCAAGATATGACTGGATGCTCCATCCATCTGTCAGCCGTGGGGAGGCACTGGAGAAGCTTTTTTCCCATAAGGATATGAAAACCGTGATCTGGATGCCTACTTTCCGAAAAAGTGAGGTGCTGATCAGCGCAGAGAATGAAATTGAACTTCCCTTTCAGCTTCCTGCATTGGAGAGCGAGGCGGAGCTGAAAGCACTGGATGTTCATTTAAGGGAATGCGGAATATTTCTGATCATCAAAAAACATCCCCTTCAGTCTGGCTGGTCCCTGGATGAAGGTGCGTATACCAATATCCGTTATGTGACAGAAGAAATGCTTCAGAAATCGGGCATTCAGCTGTATGAACTGGTGGGACTTATGGATGGACTGATTTCGGATTATTCCTCCATTGCAGTAGACTATATGCTTCTTGACCGACCTCTGGGCTATGTGCTCACAGACCTGGAAAGCTATCGAAATACAAGAGGATTTGTATTTGAAAATCCGGAAGCATATATGCCAGGTGAGAAGATTTACAATTTAGAGGATCTGAAGGACTATTTTTCCCATATCGCAGTGGGAGAGGATCCTTTTAAAGAAGAGAGAAGAAGATTATTGCCTGCAATGCACACTATGCCAAAGAAGTCAGGTTACTGCGAGGCACTTGCAGAGTATTTGAATATAAAGTAAAATAAAAGCAGAAGTTACCCATCCAAAAAGGTTCTAGTACATCATTTCGTAAATAATTATATCAATCGGATTCACAGACAAGTGAGTGGTATAGTTATTTAGAAAACAATGTGCTATGATTATTTTTTCGAAAAAAACAGATACAGGAGAGGGATAAATGGGAAAGGTAATCGGATACACACAGGGAACTTACGATATGTTTCATATCGGTCATCTGAACCTGATCAAAAATGCTAAGAGAAGATGTGATTATCTGATCGTAGGCGTAAATACAGATGAACTTGTGGAAAGCTATAAGAATAAAAGACCTATCGTGCCATTGGAAGAGCGGGCTGAGATCGTCCGGTCTATTAAATATGTGGACGAGGTGATCATCACGAATACCCTTGATAAAAAAGAAATCTGGGATAAGATCCGTTTCGATGAAATTTATATCGGAGATGACTGGAAGGGAAATGAGCGCTGGGAGCGCACCGGGAAAGAGATGGAAGCCCTGGGAGCCAGGCTGGTTTATCTTCCCTACACCAAAGATACTTCTTCTACAATGCTTCGTGAGAAACTGAAAGAGTATTAATGCGGACTGATTTAGAGCCTTTTTTAAACAGGCTCTGGATTGTAATATATTAAGAAAGGTAAAATCCATGGAAAGAGCACAGAGAATTCTAAAGAAATTTTCAAAAATCCTGAAAGAGCAGGGCGCAGGACCTTTGTTCACCACATTCAAAGGCTATGTGACTTATGCTTTATATGACCGCTGGAAAGTGAGACGACTTCGTAAATTCCCCCCGCGTATGGTGAAAAACAGAATCCTGTTTGAGACAAATGATGATTTTACAGACAATTGCCGGGCTCTTTTTGATTATATGGTTGCAAATGGATATAATAAAAAATATGAGCTTGTCTGGCTTGTTCATGAGCCGGAGAAGTATAAGAAATACCAGGCGGAGAATGTGAAGTTTGTTCGCAATTTTAAGAAGAACACGACGATCCGCAGGGCAGCAGCTTACCGCTATGCATTGACCTCAGCCTTTATTTTTTACACCCAGGCGTTTAACTGGATCGGAATGGCAAGAAAGGGTCAGACTTTTGTAAATCTCTGGCATGGCTGCGGCTACAAGGCGAACAAGAACAACCGCAAGGTATTTTTCGACTACTGTCTGGTGCCAGGAGATGTGTTTATTGAGACGAAGAAAGAGTTCTTTGGCTGCAGTTCCAGGAAGCTTCTTGCACTTGGCTATCCGCGTTACGATCAGATGATGAAGGGAAGCGACGCCGCAAGAGCATATAAGGAAAAGCTTCTGAAAGCAGCTGACAGTGACAGGCTGATCCTGTGGATGCCTACCTACCGTCATGCAAGCAGCGAGAGACTGAATGAGGAAACGCTGAACAATGAATTTAATATCCCGATCCTGGACGATAAGGAGCGGCTTCTTGATTTTAATAATTTCTGTCGTGATAATCATGTACTTGTGGTAATTAAGAAGCATTATCTCCAGATTCCATATGACTTTGGAGAAAATGTGCTGACAAACATTGTTTACCTGGAAAATCAGGATCTGGAAGACAATGGCTTGCAGCTTTATGAGTTTATCAACTGTTCGGATGCCCTGATTTCTGACTATTCTTCTGTGGCAATTGATTATCTGCTTCTCAACAGACCTATTGGATTTACTCTGGATGACTATGATGCCTATACGGAGTCCAGAGGATGGGTATTTGAAAATCCACTGGAATACATGCCAGGAGAACATATTTACAATGTACAGCAGTTTGAACAGTTTGTTCTGGATGTCAAAAATGGAAAAGATGACTATGAGAATCAGCGTAAGGCAATTCTTGCAAAGACTCATAATGTAACAGATAATTACTGCAAACGTGTTCTGGATTATTTCAAAATTACGGTATAACAGAGAAAATACGAAAGCCTTTTTTACATGCTTCAGGATTTATCCCGCAAAAGGAGGAAGCCCCTGCAGGGGTGGTATATAACATGAAAATATGTATCTGGATAACAAAAATCTTTGATCTTGGCGGAACCAAGAGAGTGGTTTCCCTGTTGGCCAACGAGCTGGTGAAAGAGCATGAAGTGACGATCATGACTTATGAAGACCGCTTTCGTGAAGACCGCACCATGTATCATTTAAGTGAAGATATCAATGTGGATTTCATTGACAACAGCCAGTTCGTGAATAAGCATCATACCCCGGCTTTCTGCGCCCGCTATCTGGTGAAGAAGCTCAATGACAGATCTGGTCTGTTTAATAAAAAAAGCTTGAATCCCATTCTTGCAGAAGCAATTTTTCCTAAAAAAACAAGAGAGAAATGGGTGGAATATTTCAATTCCCAGGATTATGACGTGATCCTTACCACAGCATCCTTAAGCCTGAGACTTGCCATGATCGCGCCCCGGCTAAAAGCCGCAACCATCGGCTGGCAGCATAACTGCTATGACGGATATCTTCATGTGAAGCCTGTCGTCTTCTGGCAGCAGGAGAACCTTCTTCAGCAGTATCTGCCAAATCTGGACCGCTACATTGTGTTGAGTGATTATGATAAGCGGGACTATATGGAGAAGCTTGGAATAGATTGTGAAGTAAAAATCAATCCCAGAAGCTTTGTCAGTGAAAAGAAGTGCGATGTGAAATCCAAACGTTTTCTCATGGCGACCCGTTTCGTATATGCCAAAGGACTGGATCTGATGATGGAATCCTTTGAAGAGTTCTGCAAAGAGGATTCGGAGTGGGAGCTTGATATCATCGGAGACGGAGATCTTTTTGACCAGATCAGGGCAGATGCGAAGAAGCGTCATCTGGAGAAGCGTGTCCATTTTGTAGGATATACCAATGAGCCTGAGAAGTATTATCTGAATTCTTCTGTTTTCCTTCTTCCATCCAGATGGGAGGGCTGGCCTATGGTGATTATGGAAGCCTTTGAGTTTGGCCTTCCGGTGATCGCTTATCATATGGGTGCCATGGATCTGATCATTGATGACGGAAAGACCGGTTTCCTTCCTGAAGCGTTTGATCCCCACAAATTTGCCCAGGCCATGCTGAAACTGGCACATGACGAAGAGCTTCGTGCCCGGATGTCTGCGAACGCCATTGCCAAGTCTGATGATTTTTCTATCGACAAGGCTGTGAAGGAATGGGACGGACTTTTTGAACGTGTAGTTGCGAAGAAGAGGGGGAAGTAACATGAAGATCACCGTGAACAACCTGAAGAAGCTGGTGAAAAAGCTGGTCCGCCCGGATGAAAATTCCGGTAAAGAAAAGGACACTTTTGAGGCTGCCTTAAAGAGAGCCCGGGATGAGGCAAAATACAATCTTACGGAGGAGCTTCGGGAGAAGTACGCGGATTTTCTTGACAGTCCCATAAAAGAAAAATGTATACTATACGAGGCATTTGGGGGTAGAGGCATGACCTGCAGCCCTCATGCCATTTTCAAGTATTTGCTGACCCAGACAGAATTTCAGGAGTATCTCCATGTCTGGGTCATTGACGATTTTTCGGATAATGAACCATGGATGGGACTTTACAGGGATGATCCAAATGTGAAATTTATTAAATTCCAGTCTGTAGAATACAGGGAATATCTGGCTACAGCCAAATATCTGATCAATAATGTAAGCTTTCCCGGATATTTTACCAAACGTAAGGAGCAGATCTTTGTGGATACCTGGCACGGAATCCCGTTAAAAACCATTGGATTTGACATTCCGGCAGGCAAGGTGAGTGCAGGAAATACAGTAAGGAATTTCCTTGCAGCAGACTATCTGATCGCGCCCAATCATTTTATGACAGAGATTTATGAGAATGCGTTCAAAATGAAAAATCTTTATCCCGGAAAAATCCTGGAAATCGGGCAGCCCCGTAATGACAGCTATTTTCACACAGACCGGGAGGCCATATTTAAGAAGCTGCAGATGGCAGGCGTGGAGGCAGATCTAAAGAAGAAGCTGATCCTTTATGCGCCTACCTGGAAGGGCAGCAGGTATTCCAGCCCTGATACCAGCCTGGATGCCTATGAGAAGATGATCCGCACTATCGAGGAGAATGTGGATACCAGGGAGTACCAGGTGCTGGTGAAGCCTCATCAGATTGTATATTACCACATTAAAGACACAGTAGGGATAACCGGCCAGTATATTCCTGCAACCGTAGATACCAATGAGCTTCTTCGTGCTACAGATGTTCTGATTTCCGATTATTCCAGTATTTATTTTGACTATCTGGTATCGAAAAAGCCCATTTTGTTCTTTATCCCGGATCTTGCAGAATATAAAAATTACAGAGGCTTATACTTCGGAATTGATAAGCTGCCGGGTCCTGTTGCAGAAACTTATGAGCAGCTTGGAGATTATGTGAAGGATGCCGAAAGAGCCATGGAGCCATACCGGAAGGTTTACGAAAGGGAAGCAGCCTGGGCGTGTCCGCAAGATGACGGAGAGGTCTGCCGCCGCCTTGCAGACATTGTGTTCCACGGAAAAGAAGATTCCCGGTGTATAGCCTGTCAGGATGAGGCGCAGTCACCAAAGAAAAAGCTTCTGATGTATGCCGGTGATTTTTCGGAGGGAGATGACACCGAAGCATTTCTTGGACTTGCAGAGAACCTGGATTTTCAGAAATACGATGTTACCTTGCTTGTGTGCGGTGGTGGAGACGATTTTGCAGAAGAACAGATCATAGGTCTTCCTACCGGGCTTCGGATCCTTTACCGTGGTCAGCCTTTTAACGGAAAAGCGGAGGAAATCGCGAAGAATGAGCTGTTTTTGAAGGGAAAAATAAAAGATATTCCACATGCTTTTTACAAGAGAGAGGCAAGGCGCCTGTTTGGAGAGGCGAAATTCGACTGTGCAATTGACCTTACCGGGAAAAAGAGCCTGTTTTCCGTGGTGGCAAAGGAGATGGATGGCGTTCGGTTTTTCCAATACAATGCACGTTTTGTCCGTGAAAAACAGATTGCAAAGGAGCTGGCAGGCCAGCAGGTAATCGTATCTGCCACAGAAAGCTACTTTATTGCCAGATACCAGGGAAGCAATCCAGCTGTTATTACCGTGGAAGCCATTCCGGCACCGGATACAGAGAAAATCAATTATATCTGTATGTACCAGCAGAAAGCCCAGAACGTTCTGAAGGCTTTTGACCGTCTGGAGAAAAATACTTGTCTTTACATTACCGGAAAAGGGAAAGGGTATCAGAAGCTGAAAGCTATGGTTTCAGATCTTCACCTGGAGGGAAGGGTGATTCTTACCGGATGGCTTGAGAAACCCTTTGCATTTATGAATCTGTGCGATTATTTTATCTGTCCGGAAGGGGAAGAAGAAGGCCTGGGTACCCTTGCTGCAAAAACCATGAATATGAAGCTGCTGGCAGAAGACTGCACAACAGAGATGCCTTACAGCTTTCAGGCCATGTCCTGGAACGAGGAACAGAGTGGGAAGCTGGATGAGCTGATAGAAGGTAAGAGGACTTCAGATGAATGAGATAGAGAAGATTTTGAAAGATAATATGGAGGATTATGAGAGCGTGAAGCGTCAGGCTCTGAAATTCATCCATGAGAATAAGAAAGAACTTTCCAAAAACTATGCCTACGCAGAGGTATGCGGGAATCCGGTGGATGCTTCCTGTTTTTTCTTTCTTATAGATGAAAAAAAGCCTGGCAGTGATCTGCTGCTGGAAATGCTGGACTATGCGCTGAAGAATTATGTTTCCTCTGAGAAGGCGAGTGTTACGGCCTGCATAAAAGGCGGTTTTCATCTGGTGAAAAAAACAGGTGTGGACTATGTAAAAGAGGAAAGTCGTGAATATCTGGAGGCGCTTTCCCAGGCAGGTTACATTATCGGTAATATGGTTCTGCCAGGCTCTTTTGTGAAAAAAGAAGCACAGGTTTATTTTAATCCCATGCTGGAAATTTATGATAGGAAGTCTGTGGAGACTGCAGAATTTCTCTCAGTTACGGCAAGGGAGCTTCTGAAAACAGATTATATCTACGCTCCGTCTAAGAGCAAAGCGAAGGAAGCATGGCTGGAAAAATGCACCCTGGGAAAAGTCTATGATGGAAAAGTGATCATAGAGAAAAAGGAAGGCTTAAAAGAAGGCAGAGGCAGTCTTCTGGAGTGTATCCGAAGGCAGAATGCAGTGCCTGGAATGGAGTTTTTCTCCCTTCGAAATCAGGAGGAAAGGAAGAAAGTCCTGATCCTTAGCAGCTGGAAAGCCGAGCGGGAGGCTAAGCTTGTTGTCCGAAAGCTTGCAGACAGTATGGACAGGGAAAAATATGATACGGTTATTTATAGTGGCTGGCTTGGAAGCAAGGGAGATGTGAAAGAATTTCTCGCCTTTGAAAAAGAGCTTCCAAAAGTGATGGGCGCAGGAAGGATGACTTTGAGTGAGGAAGATTTCCTGAATTACCGTATGATTGAGAAAAATCCGGCTCTTTATCTGGAAAATCCGGAAATACGAAGATATATGCGAATGCTTGCCAGAAGAGAGTGGGGCAGGCTGTTCGGCAGCAGTTCCTGGGATGTGGTGATCATGGCTGGAAGTACAGGGTATCTGCCATATTATCTGGCAGCAGAGGCACCGGCGAAAATGAAAGTTCTGGTGGATCTTGATTTTCTGCCTTACATCCATGAAAAATATCCGGCAAGATGGCGAAAAGCCCTTACTGTATTTGACCGGATATATGCTCCGGCAGATTGCCAGCAGCTGGGAGACTACGGAAAGGAAAACCGCCTTCGGATAATGCGCCTTCCGGTACTTGCTGCAGCCAGACCAGAGGAGAACCAGGTGGAAACGGTTTCCTACAATGGTGAGACTTACCTTGTGTGTGGGAAATGGAACCTGCAGGGAGAGCGTATTTCCATGAAGCTGGTACAAAAGCCGGTTCCGGGAAGTATTCTGGTAAATGGTGAGCTTGCACCAACTGCAGAGCAGAAAAAAGCATTGGAGCAGCTATCGAAGGTGCACAGGATTTATGTGCTGGGGGCACAGAGCGCCGCCTATAAAAGCTTTTTGCCAGAAGCAGTGATCCTGGATGGATATGTGAAAAAAGAACTGTATCTGCAGCCTGCGGCCTGGGAATTTTTTGGAGCCTTTGAGAGTTATGTAGGAAACAAGGCCTTGGAATATGATGCATTGGAAAGAATATGTAAAACTTTTGGAGTGAAGGAGGACATTCCTTGATTCGTTCAGGGAGTGTCCTTTTTCTATAAAATGGGGGGAAAGTATGAATACGAAGAATAAAACCGGGAAATTCCGGATCATTTTCCGTTTCCTGAAAGGAAATATCCGGTTCTTTGTGGGGACGCTATTATTTTCGGTGCTGTTTACAGCATGTAATGCGTTGATCCCACAGATCGTGAAATACACAGCAGACCATATTCTGGTGCTGGATGGAATCCCGGATGGTCTGAATGTGCGGCAGACACTGCTTCTGGCAGCACTTCTGGTAGCTGCTTCGGCAGTTCTTTCGGGAGTTTTTAATTACTTAAGTAAAATGTGCCTAGCAAAAGGCTCAGAGAATTTCCTGAAATCCATCCGTGACACCTTGTATCACCACACCCAGTATCTGCCTTTTTCCTGGCATGTAAAGCACCAGACCGGGGAGATCATTCAGAGATGTACCTCTGACGTGGAAGTGATCCGTAACTTTGTGTGCAGGCAGCTGCCGGAGGTGTTTCGAATCTGTTTCCTGATCGTACTGTATCTGGGAATCATGTTTTCCATGAATGTGCAGATCACACTGGCTGCGGCAGCTTTTTTCCCGGTGATCATCGGTTATTCCTGCTATTTCTATTCCAGGATCGGGAAACGTTTTCAGGATGCTGATGAGGCGGAGGGGGCACTTTCCAGTACCGTGCAGGAGAATCTGACTGGAGTTCGTGTAGTGCGTGCTTTTGGTAGAGAAAAGTATGAGATCGATCGGTTTGATGAGAAAAATAATGCCTACTCCAATTTATGGGTATATCTTGGAAAACTGATGAGCGTTTACTGGGCATCGGGAGATTTGATCACCAACCTGCAGGTGCTGGTGGTTATGGTGACTGGTGTTGTTTTTGCCGTGAATGGACAGATCACATTGGGCGAGTTTATGGCATTTATTTCCTATAATGCGTCCCTGACCTGGCCGGTGCGAAGCCTGGGAAGGATTATTTCAGATATGAGTAAGGCTGGGGTTTCCATGGAACGTGTGGCTTATATTCTGGAGGCTGAGGAAGAAGATGCTGCTGTAAAGTGTGAAGCTAAGTCTACAGACAGAAATGAAAATGCAGAGAATATTGCGAAAAAGAAGAAGGCAGGACAGAGTGAGGCAACTCTGGCTTATAAGATTCCTGCGCGGACAGCAGAGCAAACGAGTGAGGATTCCGAAAATAAAGGCTGTGGAGAAAAGCAGACTTTGGGACCTGTCAGTGGAATGAAAACTGCCATGGATGGCGATATCTGCTTCCGCGATGTATCTTTCGGTTATTCTCCAGACCACCCGGTTCTGAAAAATATCAATTTCACAATCCCATCCGGAAGCACCTTTGCAATCCTTGGCACAACTGGAAGTGGAAAATCAACTCTGGTCCATTTACTGAACCGTTTATATGATCTGCCGGAAGACTGCGGCAGTATTACCATTGGCGGTACAGACATTCGTGACATTGACCGTCAGTACCTGCGCCAGAATATCGGCATGGTACTCCAGGAACCGTTCCTTTTCTCCAGAACCATCCGTGAGAATATTGGCATCACAAAGGAGAAGCTTCTGGATGAAGAAATCCGCCATGCAGCGGAGATTGCCTGTGTAGATGAGTCAATTCTTCATTTTACAGACGGATATGACACCATCGTAGGTGAGCGTGGCGTCACTTTGTCCGGTGGACAGAAGCAGCGTGTTGCAATTGCCAGAATGCTGATGAAAGAAGCTCCGATCCTGGTATTTGACGATTCCCTATCCGCAGTAGATACGGAGACAGACAACAAGATCCGCAAAGAACTGAAAAAAGAGATGGAGAAAGCAACGGTTATTATGATTTCCCACCGGATCACATCTCTTATGCAGGCTGACTGTATTATTGTGATGGACAAGGGAGAAATCCAGCAGATGGGTACCCATGAGGAACTGATCCACCAGGAGGGACCATACAAAGACATTTATGAGATCCAGATGAACAGTGACATCCGTCTCATGGAAGGAGGTGCAGCATGCGAATAGAAGAAAAAGAATATACAAAGTCTATTGATATTTCCATCTGGAAAAAGGTTTTCCCTTTCCTTGCACCCCGGAAAAATGTGCTGATTATGGTAATTGTGATGAATATTCTCTGCTCAGCAGTGGATATTATCATGCCGTTATTTCAGCGACAGGCCATTGATTCCTTTATCGAGAAAAATACTCTGGCAGGACTTGGAGGATTTATTGCGCTGTATATTGCAGTGATCGTCTTTCAGATGTGGTCCGTCATCTGTTTCACCAGAGGCTGCATGACACTTGATGTCGAAACAGGCCGTGATATGAAAAGGGCATTGTTTGTTCATCTTCAGAAGCTGTCTTTTTCCTACTACAATGCAACTCCGGTTGGATATATCCTGTCCAGGGTAATGAACGACGTAGCCAGGATCACAGAGTTGATCGCCTGGGATGTGATCGATATGCTGTGGGCTATCTTTTATGTAGTGGGTGTGTTTGTTGCAATGCTGTTTCTGAACTGGAAACTGGCTTTGGTGATCATGCTGATCGTTCCAGCTATTGCAGTCCTTACCTGGTATTTCCAGAATAAGATCCTCACATGGAACCGTCAGGTGAGAAAAATCAATTCCAAGATCACAAGTGGCTACAACGAAGGAATTATGGGCGCGAAAACTGTGAAATCCCTGGTTGTGGAGGAGAAAAACTTCCGGGAGTTTGCCTCTGTCACTGAGGAGATGAGAAGTGCGTCTATCAAGGCTGCCAGATTAAATGCAATTTATATTCCGCTGGTAGTTTTCTTTGGAGCTCTGGCAACTGCCCTTGTACTGGAGCGTGGTGGCATTATGGTTCTGAATGGAAGTATGGACATAGGAACACTTGCTGCATTTACTGCATATGCAGTTGGAATTTTTGAACCAATTCAGAGGCTTGCAGGAATTTTGTCCCAGTGCATTTCTGCTCAGGCAAATATTGAGCGGGTGACCTCCCTTCTGGAAGAGAAGCCCCAGGTGATAGACTCCCCAGAGGTTCTGGAAAAGTATGGAGATTTCTTTGATCCCCACAAGGAGAACTGGGAACCCATTAAAGGCGACATTGAGTTTGAAAACGTTTCATTCCAGTATCCCGATGGAAAAGAAGAGGTGCTCAGCAACTTCAACCTGAAAATTCCGGCTGGTACCAATGTGGCAATCGTCGGAGAGACCGGTGCAGGAAAAAGTACGCTGGTGAACCTGGCCTGCCGTTTCTTTGAGCCCACTAAGGGAAGAATCCTCATCGACGACAGAGATTACCGTGAGCGAAGTCAGTTGTGGCTGCACAGCAACATCGGGTATGTGCTTCAGAATCCCCATCTGTTCTCCGGGACTGTGATGGAGAATATCCGTTATGGAAGACTGGATGCCACTGATGAAGAAGTAAAGGCTGCTGCGAAGGCAGTTCATGCCGATGAGGTAGCCGAAAAGCTTGACAAAGGTTATGACAGTGACGTAGGTGAAGGCGGCGACCGTCTCTCCACCGGAGAAAAGCAGCTTCTTTCCTTTGCCCGCGCAGTACTGGCAGATCCCGCCATTTTCGTTCTGGACGAAGCAACCTCCTCCATTGACACCAAAACCGAGCAGCTGATCCAGCAGGCCACAGACAAACTATTGAAAGGCCGCACTTCCTTCCTGATCGCCCACCGCCTGTCCACCATCCGAAACGCCGACCTGATTCTGGTAGTCCGTGACGGTAAGATCGTAGAGCAGGGAAAACACAAGGAACTGTTGGCGAAGAAAGGCTACTATTACCAGTTGGTACGGCAGCAATTTGCGGATGAGGAGTCCAGGAAGGTACTTAGCTAAGTTGCTATTTAGTTGATTAAAAGTTCTTCAATGCGGACGCATTTGGACAATGTGTATTACTCACTCGCCGGCGCAACGCTCCAGCGAACTAATCGCTAACTGCGACTAATGCGTTCGGGAGAGCCCTCACGCATAAGTCTCCGTAAGCGCTGGATTTCGCTTACGCTAAGAGCGCGCCTGAAATGGCTCGCTGGAGTAATACACATTGCCCAAATGCTGTGTGTCGGCTGAAACTGATGCTGTTTAGGAACTTTTAACAAGGAGGTGGTGGGAGTGATTGGTTTCCCGATACTTTCTTGGCAATGATAGATTAGGTAAAACTAATAAAGCTGCGAAGTATCAACCATCTAAATGGGATATCGAAGGCACATAAAATAATATGTCAAGTTTTTTACTTGTAAAACAGCCCTAAAAATGTGCAAATACTTCATCGAAATTGTAAAAGCCGCTAATTTCGGCAAAATCCTTATAAACTTTCGTTTGTGATACAGTATAGGGAAGCCAATCACTCACCCAAAATCTTTGATTTCGTCCGCGAACTGCGCAAGGATGTCATCATCCCGATGGTGTTCATGACCTACGCCAACGTGGTTTTCTCCTACGGCACCGCCGCCCCGGAACACATCGGCGCGTATGTGAAAAGCATGAAGGACGCGCTGCGCTAAAACTTCCCATTTTCCCATTCATATAAAATGCCCCCGTCCAGGTCCCTCAACCTGGCGGGGGCATACTTGCTTATTCAGAGCAGCCTAGGGGAAATACTGCCAAGGGGGTCAGGCATTTTGGCTGCGCCTCCGCTCTGCAAACCACCAGACAAGGGCGGCGGCCAATGCGGCCAGGCTGGCTGCAGCGCCCGGCACCACGCCGGGGTGGGTGTAGCGCAGGGTAACGGTGCAATCGCCCTGGGGCAGCGATACGCCGAGTAACCCGCCAAACAGCGCCGAGGGCTGCACCTCCTCACCGTTGACGGTGACGACCCAGTTGTCATCGTAGGCAAAGCTCAGCGCCAGCAAGTCGTTGTCACCGCTGACGGTGCAGTGCACATCGATGCGCCCGCCCTCCCGGATGTCGGCATCCACATCCTGCACCTGCTGCCGGGCGGCGGCCAGGGCGGCGCTGTCCAGCTGGTAGATTTGGGTGTTGGTATGGAAAATTTCGTCGTCGGCAATGCCCAGCACCATTGTCACGTGCTGCCCGGCGGTAAAGCTGGGCAGGCAGATGACACCGCCCAGGCTTTCCGGCTCAAAATATTGGGCGTAGAGTTCGCCGTCCACCACTACGTCGATGGGCAGCTGCTCCTCGGTGCCGGGGATGGGTTTTCCGTTTTCGACCCGCGCCAGCGTGATGCCGGTCACGCGCTCCTTGCCTTGAATGTCCACTACCGTGTGGCTCAATTTCAGCGGAATGCCAAAATCATCGAGGCACTGCACAATATTGCGCTTTAAGCCGCCGGAGTACGGCATCAGCTCCGCCACGCAGAGCACCTTTGCCCCCTCCAGCGTCATGCGGCGTGCCATGATAAGGCCGATGTCGCCGCTGCCCAGAATCACGACCCGCCGCCCGGGCAGGCAGCCCTCCATGTTGACGAGCCGCTGCGCCGTGCCCGCGGTGAAGATGCCCGCGGGCCGGTAGCCCGGAATGTTCAGCGCGCCGCGCGGGCGCTCACGGCAGCCCATGGCCAGAATGACCGCCTTGGGGTGCAGCTGAAACAGTCCGTCGGTCTTGTTCATGGCGGTGACGGCCTTGTCCGCCGCCAGATCCAGCACCATCGTGTTGAGCTTGTATTCAATTCCCAATTCGCGTACCTTCGTCACAAACCGTGCCGCGTACTCGGGGCCGGTCAGCTCCTCGCGGAACGTGTGCAGACCGAAGCCGTTGTGGATGCACTGGTTTAAGATGCCGCCGAGACGCCCGTCTCTTTCTAAAATTAAGATGTCTTCAGCCGGAAGCCCGTTTTCCGCCGCGGCGACCGCCGCCGCAAGCCCCGCAGGACCGCCGCCGATGATGACAAGCGATTTTGTGATTTTATTTTCCATAATAAACCTCATTTCGTCTTCCCGAAAACGATTTCGGAGCCTTTTTCGTTCTTTCGGATGGCTGTCAGCGGCAAGTTAAGTTCTCTTGCGAGAATATCCATGACGCGCGGAGAGCAGAAGCCTGCCTGGCACCGGCCCATTCCGGCTCTGGTTCTGCGCTTTACGCCGTCCAGCGTTTTCGCGCCGAGCGGACGGCGGATGGCGTCCACGATTTCGCCCTCGGAGATCGTCTCGCAGCGGCAGACAATACTGCCGTAGAGCGGGTTTTCACGGATTTTCTCGGCGCGTTCTTCGACGCTGAGCGAATTGAGGTGCACGACGCCGTGACGAACGGGGTTGAAGCTTTCTTTTTTCGTAAGGCCAAGCGCTTTCGCCGCCATTTCAGCCATA
>ERZ772889.826-NODE-826-length-31599-cov-3.659713_pt1 | contig 31599 bp, 18 predicted proteins | sample MGYA00512127_ERZ772889 | MGnify/ENA primary metagenome ERZ772889 (study PRJEB29015, sample SAMEA2737689) | human gut metagenome | biome: human gut; feature: human-associated habitat; material: faeces | place: China | collected 2012 ...
TTCTCTGGTATAAGGTAAGATAATCTTCCATTTTTACTGCTGTCAGGAGATAATCGCTTCCATTTTCGTGTACGGATGGATAAGGAGATTCTTCTGTATAACAGTTTCCAAGTGCCGGATAGATGAGAATCTGGCGTTTGGGTGTGAAGTCGCCTCTGTCTCTTGCCATCAGGCATACGGCTGCTGTCAGGTTTCCACCTGCACTGTCACCCATGATCGTGATTTTCTCAGGGTCTGTATTTAAGATCAGCTCATTCGAGTAGAGAGCTTTTGCTGCCGCATAGCAGTCCTCCAGGGGAACCGGGAATTTGTGTTCCGGAGCAAGCCTGTATTCTACGGAAACTACAATATGTGCTGTTGCCTGTGCCATTCTGGAGCAGACACGGTCATAATTTTCCACGCTTTCCGTTACCCAGCCACCGCCATGAAAAAACAGCAGGATTGGAAATATATTGCCCTCTACAATCCCTGCCTGCATTGCTTCCTCTGTCGGGAAATACAGGCGGATCGGCACGGCATGATCTCCGTTATAAACTTTCGCATCCAGCTTTTTTACAAAAATCCGCATAGCATCCAGTTGTTTCAGATCTGCCAGTTTTCTGGAAGAATCCACTTCTATATTTCCATACGACAGTGTATGCAGAATTGTTTTCATTGTCTTTGATATCAATATTTCTTATTTCCTTTCTGACTATATAAGCATTTATTTATTATCCGGTAACGCCCGTTGCGTCACTATAAGCAGGCATAAAAATCCTTTGTCCTATAGCACACAACCAGGCGGATCATTTCACATACTGCTTATACTTAATGACGTTCATCCTCATTGCTGTACATTTCACAGAATCTTGCAGCAAATGCAGGTGGTTCATCATGTACATATAAATGGGAAATGTCTCCAAATGCACTGACACGGAAGCTTGCGATTCCTTCCCGTCTTTCTTCTGTGTTTACGGTTGTCACAGAGCTTGGCGCCGCACACAGTCCATGCCAGAGTACCATAGGAGATACGCTCATCAGATGACTGAGAAGTACACATTCCAGTCCGAAATGGCAGAAGAATACCAGTGTGTCATCGTTTGCCTTTGTAACTCTGTAATAGTGTCCTTCACGGACATATCCATGCTCAGCCAGAAGTTGATCAAATTTTCCGGTTACATAATCATAATAGCCTTTGGCGTCTGATTTCTGTAATCTTTCGTTTTCAAACCAGTGATCATACTGATAAAATCTCTCGTCCTGTGTCCAGTCCTGTGGCAGCCAGTCCCACAGGATTTTCTTTCTGTCCGTGATGTCCGGGCGGTCGATCAGGACATTAAATTCCTGTAACCAGTCACATTCTGTTGCTGTCCGGTTCATCTTTTTTAAGGTAAGAGAGGCGGTGTCTCTTGCTCTTCCAAGAGGGGAAACATAAAACTCTTTTACATCAAGTTTCGCCAATCTCTCCGACAGATATTCCACTTCTTTCCATCCCTTCAAACTCTTTTCCACCAACACTTGAGAAGAGAAAGAGAAGGCTTTTTCAACCAGTACATCCAGTTCCTCCTCATTGTCGCAGAAGCCGGAGCCGAGGCCGCCCAAAGCATAAGCGGCACGGACAATCACCGGATAGCCTAACTCGGCAGCAGCCCGGCGGGCATCTTCGGCATTTTCCACCGCTTCGCTCTTGATCGTCTTCACACCGATCTCGTCGAGTTTGCGGACGAAGAGTTCGCGATCCTCCGTATCCATGATTGCCTGTACCGGAGTACCGAGTACACGGACGTTATATTTTTCCAGCACACCACTCTGGTAAAGCGCCACACCGCAGTTCAACGCCGTCTGGCCTCCAAAAGCGAGCAGGATGCCATCCGGACGTTCTTTGGCGATCACCTTTTCGACAAAGAAGGGAGTGACGGGCAGGAAATAAACGGTATCTGCCACTCCTTCCGAAGTCTGTACCGTAGCGATGTTCGGATTGATAAGCACTGTCTGGATTCCCTCCTCCTTGATGGCTTTCAAAGCCTGGCTACCTGAATAGTCGAATTCTCCCGCTTCACCGATCTTTAGGGCGCCGGAACCGAGTATCAGGACTTTCTTTATATCTTCTTTCATTTTCAGACTCTTTTATTCGTTAACATTTTTAGATCTGTCGTCCCAATTCCTAAAGCAAATCGACAAACTTATCGAAGATAAACTCCGTATCGGTCGGTCCGCTACATGCTTCGGGATGAAACTGGGAAGAGAAGAAAGGCTTCGTCTTATGCCGGATTCCTTCGTTTGTCCCGTCGTTCATATTGACAAAGAGCGGTTCCCAGTCAGCCCCCAATGTGTCATTATCCACTGCGTAGCCGTGATTCTGGGAGGTGATAAAACACTTCTCCGTCCCCACCATACGCACCGGCTGGTTATGGCTGCGGTGGCCATACTTCAGTTTATAGATCGAAGCACCGCCTGCTTTGGCAAGCAACTGGTTTCCCATGCAAATGCCACAGATCGGTTTGTCCCCATCCAATGCCTTGCGGATATTCCGGACAGCAACATCGCAAGTATTGGGATCGCCAGGGCCGTTCGAAAGGAAAAGCCCGTCGTATTCCAAATGATTGAAATCATAGTTCCAGGGAACACGTATCACCGCTACATTCCGCTTCAAAAGGTTACGGATGATATTGGCTTTCACACCACAATCGAGAAGCACAACACGCTTCAAGAGTTGAGAGTTGAAAGTTGAAAATTGAAAGTTGTCGAAGCCTACAGGGTAATGGGTGGTGATCCCGTCAGGTAAGTAGGCGACAATGTCTTTGCAAGAAACACGATCCACATAATTGATGCTACCGTAATCCGGTATTTCCCCTCCACTTTCACCTTCTTTATCGGCGGTACCGATAACGATACGTCCCATCATTACCCCGTGCTCTCGTATCTTTTTTGTCAGCGCACGGGTATCGATGCCGGTAATTCCGGGAATCTTCTCACGTTTCAACCAATCACCAAGGCTTTCCACAGCATTCCAGTGGCTATACTCTTCACTATAGTCACTCACGATAATCGCCTCCGCATGAATTTTCTCACTCTCCATAAAGGTAGGCAAGCCGTTCTCTTCGATAGAGAAAGGAGGCACCCCGTAGTTTCCGACCAGCGGATAAGTCAGAACCATCAACTGCCCGGCATACGAAGGGTCGGTAAGACTTTCGGGATAACCGGTCATTGCAGTGTTGAACACCACTTCGCCGGCCACTGCCTTGTCAAAACCAAAAGAGAAGCCGTGAAACATGCTTCCGTCGTCTAAGACCAATGTTGCTGTTTTTCTTGTCATTTTCAATATTCAATTATCATTTTTCAATTCCCCAATATTCCTCTTCCATATAATGAATGAACGCTTCGTTCACCATTCGTACACCACCAGGTGTCGGATAATCACCGGAGAAATACCAGTCGCCCGGATGATCAGGACAAGCGGCATGTAACCCTTCGAGTGTCTGGTAAACAATCTCCACCTTCGCACGTGTTCCTACGGGGGTAAGCAGTTCCACCATCTTGGCCGAAATTTCCTCGTCGGTGAAAGACGCATAAATCTCCTTCACATAATTTACGGTCGCATCGCACGGCATAACCTGCTGCCGCTTGGCTTTCTTATAGGCATCGAGCAGAACGGATTCCATCCCCTTGTCCACTAAAAGTGCCACGGCAGCCTTGAACGCGATAAATTCGCTCATACGAGACATATCAATACCGTAATAGTCCGGATAGCGCACCTGCGGAGACGAGCTGACCACCACGATCTTCTTCGGATTCAGGCGGTCCAGAATACCGATGATACTCTGCCGGAGTGTCGTACCGCGCACGATACTGTCGTCGATCACGACCAGATTGTCCTCGAAAGGCACGACGCTTCCGTACGTGATATCGTACACATGGGCAGCCAGATCGTTACGACTGTTTCCCTCAGCAATAAATGTACGCAATTTTATATCCTTGATCGCTACTTTTTCACACCTAACACGCATGGACAGGATTTGTTCCAGTTCTTCCTCCTGAAGCAGGTGGCTACGATCGGCGATCCATTCTTTTTTCTTCTTGTTCAAATATTCGTTCATGCCCTCCTGCAATCCGAAGTAAGCAACCTCCGCCGTATTCGGGATAAAGGAAAAGACCGTATGGTTCAGATCGTTGTCCACAGCCTTCAGGACTGCAGGTACAAGATTTTCACCCAACCGTTTCCGTTCGCGGTAAATATCCCGATCGCTTCCACGCGAGAAGTAAATACGTTCGAACGAGCATGCCTTATTCTCCTTCGGCTCCATAATCTGCGAGGTATGCCAGTCACCTTGCTTGTTGATGATCAGCGCCTCTCCCCTTTTCAGTTCATGCACATCTTCGGCAGGCACATTCATGGCCGTCTGGATTACTGGACGTTCGCTTGCCAAGATCACAATCTCGTCATCGGCATAGTAAAACGCCGGACGGATGCCCCAAGGATCGCGCACGCTGAAAGATTCGCCGCTCCCGGTCAGTCCGCAGATCACGAAACCACCGTCCCACTGCGGGGCACAACGTTTCAGGACATTCGACAGGTCGACATTTGCCTCGATCGCATGGGTGATATTCATTCCTTTCAGCCCTTCGGCTTCGTACTTCCGGTACAGGCGTTCGACCTCACGGTCCAGACGGTGCCCCACCTGTTCTAGCATGATGAAAGTGTCGGCATAGGCACGCGGATGCTGGCCGATGGCTGTTATCTCTTCAAAAATATCCTGTACGTTAGTAAGATTGAAATTACCGCAAAGAGCAAGGTTCTTGGCTCTCCAGTTGTTACGGCGTAAAAAAGGATGGACATAGGAAATACCGGATTTCCCGGTCGTACTGTAACGCAGGTGTCCCATATAAAGCTCTCCTGCAAAGGGAAGGTTTGTTTTAGCAAAAAGCGGATCATTCAGTTTGTCGGGCGGCAAATCCTTGTAATACTCATGAACGGCTGCGAATATCTCGGTAATGGCTTCTGTGCCTAATGCTCTTTCCCGAAACATATATTCTTCGCCGGGACTAGCTTCCAACTTGACGCATGCTAAACCGGCTCCTTCTTGACCGCGGTTATGCTGCTTTTCCATCAACAAATAGAGCTTATTGAGCCCATACATCCAGGTTCCATACTTCTGATGATAATATTCCAAAGGCTTTAGTAACCGGACCATGGCGACTCCACACTCGTGTTTAAGTACTTCCATTTGGTTCTATCTTGTTTATTCCGACTGCAAAGATACTTACATTATATTACATAATGTTCATATAAACGAAGTTTATTTGACACATTAATAGAAATAATCATTTTATCTACCATTTAGTTAAATTATTCTATAAAACAATATTCTTTCAACAAATTTACCAAATAAAAAGAAAAAGTCCTTTCATCACATACGGATCGTAAGAAAGCAAAAGGCTTTTTTATATAATCATTATCAGAGCGATTTTGTTCTGGGAAATCGCTTTTGGATTTCTCATTTACACAAACTGACTTTATAAACAAAATGCGGCATGTCCACCCCTCGGTAATGCTTAATGAAGGTTGCCACTTTTTGCATGCCATTGCGCCGCGCTACTTTTTGGGAAGCAATATTGGTATCCCGTATGATCGAATAGACCTCTTCGAAACCAAGCGTATGGAAAGCATACTCCCGACAAGCGACAGCAGCTTCGATAGCAAAGCCCTTATGCCAAAACTCCTTTTTAAAAAGGTAACCGATTTCAGGGACTCGTTTTCCGTCAAATTCCTGATAAGTAATACCACACTGCCCAATTAGTTCGTTGCTACCTTTCTCAACCACTCCCCATAAACCGAAGCCGTCGTGCCGGTACCGTCCGAACTGCCTATCCAGCCAGTTTTGCACTTCCTGATCGTTGAATGCCCCTTCATAGGCATACATGACTTCATCGTCCTGCAACAGTTTGCACACATCCTTAAAATCTCCTTGTTCCAATCCCCGTAATAACAATCGTTCCGTTTCCAGTATTTTCATATCATCCTCCACATTTATAAAATCATCAATTCCGAAACATTTAAGTTTCTCACCTTTACCAACACTATTTCCGGTAAAAGAACTTTTACCTCCTCTTCTTCTCCCGTTTTTTTCCAATACACGACAAAATTAACGCGTGCCTCTTTCAGTTCATATCCCTTATCCAGCCATTTCTCGATCTCTTTTTTGAAACTGTTTGAGAAACGGACAACTTCCTTATCCGACGAATCGCAACAACCGCCCTCCATCAACCGCAATGGCATGCCACTTTTCAGATTTCCAATCGACTCCTGCCTCCTTGCATCTTTGAAAAAATCCAACCATACATCGCGATGCGTAAGCAAGAACAGCAAACGTTCCGGCATCGGATAATAAGCCTTATCGAACCGGATAATTTTTTCCTCATTGCCGAAAATTTCCGGATAATAGCTATTCAAATGGATCGATAACTTATTTTTGGCACGTGTGAGTGCTACATAAATCTCACGTCTCTTTTCATCCGTGACAGGCTGATTATCCCCTAATAAATCCCTATTATCGTTTAAAAGCAGAAAGACATTATCAAACTCTTTCCCTTTTGCCTTGTGAATCGTAGAAACAACGATAGTTTCTCCCCGAACGGCATAGAAATCTTCCAGCTTCGATTCAAACAGATACGTTTCCCAATCCGAACGATACTTACAGGGATAAAGTTGTTCGAAATTCTGAATAATCCCTCGGCAAATTTCCCAAGAAGCAGTTTCACAATATTCATTTTTAATAGCTTGTTTTGCCTCAGCCCAGCATACTTCATCTATCAGATGAACCTCCGCTTGCGATCCTAAAATCCGGTTGAAGAAACGCATCTCATCCATATCGCACAGACGGAAACCCTCGTTCGACTGAATCAAACGGACTGGCATACGTTTATCTTTCAACAAACAGGCAACCTGTATCGCTTCCCAGTTTGTCTGAGTCAATACGCAGGTCGTTCCGATCAGAGGGGTTGCACAAATATCCTGCACCAATGGTATAACCATATTCGGCGACTGGTATTGAACGATACGGATCTCACCTTCATCCTGGTCGTGAGAAATGATCCGCGACTGCTTCATTCTTTCAGGTATAGTTTCCCAAAAACGATTCGCAAACTCAACCAAACACTTTTTGCTTCGGAAATTGACCAGCAAATCATGCGTACGAGCACCGTATTCATCGACCAGCTTTCTCATATATCGGGAATTCGAACGACGGAAACTGTAAATATTCTGGTCATCGTCACCTACCGCGACCACCTTCAAGTCCTCATTTTTACGAATAAGCGCCTCCACCAGTGCAAACTCGTCTTCAGTCATATCCTGCGCCTCATCAATCACCAGAACCGTTTTTGTAATACGATTTATCTCTACTTCCCCATTGTCTATTTTTCCCACGGCATCGATAATTACGGAAGATGATTTTTCTAAAGAACCTTGCAGCCCTAACAGGTCGAAACAATAAGAGTGGAAAGTCTTGATCTCAACATAACCAGCAGCAGTCCCTATCAAATCCCATAACCGTCGTCTGAATTCGCTCGCAGCAGCACGAGAAAAAGTCAGCATCAAGAGTTGTTCGTGCTTGACATCTTCCTCCAACAGCAAGTAAGCCAGTTTATGAACAAGTACACGTGTCTTTCCACTTCCGGGTCCCGCCATGACGACTATAGAACCGGGACGGTCATCCTTGACAATCTCCAATTGTGTTTCGGACAATTCCCCCAATAACCGCTGAAGTTTGGTATTCGTCATTTTCCGGTTAATCTCATCCCTCCGTTTACCAGGGAAATATTTTTGGAGGAATGACGAATAATTCAGTTGGAAATAGTCGTCAACAAATTCCAATGCATCGCTATTACCGGAAAGCATTTTCCGTACATATTCACCGACAATATTAATCTGCTGGATCTTATTGGCATAAAACAGTTCGAGTTTATGATAATCATCCTGTTTATATTGCATCTTATTATTCAGAACCAATCTGTCTATCTGCAATCGGTTGTATAACACCAAGAAGCCACCTTCGATCTGTAAGGCTTCTATCCGCGAAAGATACAAAAGAGTATCTTCAATGTCTTCCATCCGAATGGTATGCCCAAACAATTGTTTCCTGACATCCTTCTCATACGCCTCTTTCAGCTCAAGCATGGAAAACTCGACCAAAATATTTCCGCTCTGTTCCAGCTCGCTGGACTGTCCTGTTTTCTCAAACAAATAACGAATGATGAAATCAGACAAGAGATGCCTCCCTTCCGTCAGTTCTTCCAGATCGAGGACCGATCCGGTACGGGCAATCGTGACATAATTATGCGCTTTATCCAAGTATATCCGTTTGATCCAGTTCTTTTCAGACCAAAAATTAAGGAGTCTGTTTAGCTTATCTGGCGAAATACTTTTTCCAGTCTCGATCTCGGCTTCTTTCCGTAGCTCTTTCAGATTGAAAGATTGTTCTTTTGCGGTAAAAACGGATAAAAGGTATTCATCAAGACGGTTGTAAAGAAGGACTGTTTCAAGCGAACGATTGCTGTTTTCACCTTTTTTTATATAAGCTGTCAAGTCACAAGCGTCTGCCAGAATATTCTCTTCCCGCAACAAGCGAATGACCAGCATCACTTCTTGCCGGGATATCCCCAAATGGTCCGAGATATAATCGATACGAGATTCCGGGATCTCGCCATTTACAAGCTTGCAGCTTCTCGTCGAAATTAATTTTTTGATGATACGTATCGCTTCTTCCTTTTGAGTGTCATCAAAACGTGGAGAGACTGTTATTCTATCGATAGCCTCCTGAGCTGTTTTCGCAAGGATACTATCAGCAAAAACACATGGATTGTTTTGCCCCCGCCGAATATAACCGGCCTCCTCAAGCGCGGCTATTGCAGTGGTTACACGCGTTTCCACGTCCAGAATATTTTCATTCCAACCAGCTTTACGGGCAAGTTCAAGAGCTGACAACGAAATCCTGGAACTGGTAAGTTCTTTAATTGCTTTCCAAACCTGCTGTATCTCTTTAATACGCAGTTTGGTCTGGTTTAGCAAATAGAAGTGCTTGTCCAGATCCTCTTCGTTGAAAAGAACGTAACAATCCGCCTCAATTGATTCGTCACGCCCGGCTCTACCAGCCTCCTGCACATAATTTTCCAATGAATCCGATATCTCGTAATGAACCACCAGACCGACATTTTTCTTGTCGACCCCCATTCCAAAAGCAGAGGTAGCGACCATTATCCGGATTTTATTGTCTATGAAATCATTCTGACTGGACGTTTTCATCCGGGTTTCCATCTTTCCGTGAAAAGTACCGGCCGAAAAACCATCCTGCTGCAAGCGCGTGGCAACTTTGGCTGCCGTACGGGTACGGGAAACATAAACTATAGCCGGACAATCATGGTCTTCAATGATACTCCGTAACAGTCCATATTTTTCATCTTCATTTTCTACCTTGAAAACTTTGTATTTTAGATTTTTGCGGGTACTTCCCGAACAAAATGTTTTAAAGCGTATATTTAGCTTTTCGAAAAAATAGTCTTTGATATCTTGTATTACATTCTGCTTGGCAGTGGCTGTAAAACAGGACACCGGTATCGCCTGCTTCCCTCCTTTTTGTTCCTGTAACAGACGTATGAAATCACCTATATATAGATAATCCACACGGAAATCCTGTCCCCAAGCTGAGAAACAGTGTGCCTCGTCAATAACGAAACGAACCACTTTCCGCCCGACCAACAACCGTTCTATCGTTTTCGAACGAAGCGACTCCGGCGATATATACAAGATGGAAACCGACCCTTCTTCCACCCTTTGGATAGCATGGGCACGTTCCACCGGGTCTAACATCCCGTTGATGGTAACAACATCCATGATTTCATTTTTCCACAGGTTATCCACTTGGTCCTTCATCAGGGATTGCAAGGGAGAGATAACGACAGTAAGTCCTTTTATCCGTTTACCGCTCATCAAAGCCGGGAGCTGGAATGTGATGGATTTTCCTCCGCCTGTCGGAAAAACAGCCAAAAGAGATTCTCCTTCAATCGCAGCCTCCACCGCTTTCTGCTGCAGATCTTCTCCTTCATAGGTACGGAACGAATCATATTTGAAAAAATATTTCAGTCCTTCCTTACCGTTAAATGCTCCTCTGCAATAAGCACATTCGTTATTTTCACAAGGCGTATCCCGCAAACGCTCCATCACCCATCCTACCTTCGGGTAATTATGCAATACCCAAAGCGGAATGCCGGAACTGCTATTCCAACAATTAATCAAAGACAGGCCATAAGCCAATTCCACCGGATAAGAGGTGATCAATTCAGCAAGCGGAGAAGATATACAGATGTCTTTACTGAAACACTCAAGGATACTACCCGATAAATCATCCAGAATATCCGGTGCATAATCTATGTAATCAAAAAAGCCGCCGAACTCATCCGTATCATGCAATAACCCGTAATAGATCATTTTCAGCATACTATCCAAGCGTTCAAAAGCGTTTTGTTCTTCCTCGAATAACAACAACGATTTCAGCGAATCGTTTACCGGGTTATTGGGTTTATCAGCCTGTAACTTATCATCCTTGGACAGTTGATGATGCAGTTTTTCCGGGAACAGCAACGAGGATAGATAGAGCGTATCAATTATTTTCGGTTGTCGGCAGCCTGCTTTCTCAAACTGAGGTTTCAAATAAGAAAGGTCATGTTTTAATATATTATGCCCGCCAATATAAGGTACCTGATGCAAAAAAAGCAACAGATTATCAAAGGAATTTTCATGAAAAGGAGTTCTGTCGGATCGGACAGCTCCGATATCCACTACCCGGCAGGTGTTCAGCGTTACTTCCAGATCAACAAAGGTTATGTCTTTCATGGGCTACATTTTTGTTTTGTAGCAAAAATACATTTTTTCTTTTATCCTCAAGCAACCACACCAAAAAAATCCTTTCTCGACTATCTTTCCCATATTGTCATTTTGATAATAATCTCCTGCCGAAAACGAGAGATACTACCACTCCTTCGGACGAAGAGAAGCCGAGAGAACTCTAAGACTCTTGGCTCTTGACTAAGAAATCTCACATTTTCATATTCCCTATTACAAAGAAATTAGTATATTTGTCTAACGTTAAAATTCAAATTATGAGAATTTACTACTTCATTATCACCCTCATTATCAGTTTTTGTGTTTCCCTTCAGGCACAAAACAATGCGGACAAATTCAAGCAACAGGCACAAAGTAGCTTTGAGAACAAAGACTATACGAAAGCCCGCTATCTTTATATCCAGGCATACAAGGATTACGCAAATGAAGGAAAAATAACGCAGGCAATCGAATGCGGTACACAGGCGGCATCCCTCTATCACCGCGAGAACTACTATCAGGAAGCGTTCGACCTCTGCCGACAAATGAGCCAGATAGTGGCAAATCAGGAACATGCAGAGCAAAAGAAACTGTACGGCCTGCGTTTTGGGATAACAAAAGAGCGCCTACAAATGTACATCAAGCTAAGAAACACCGCGCAAGCACAGCTCCAGCTTAACATGCTGGACAACCTGGCCGAAGAATCAGGCAATCCCGAACTTACCGAAGAACTGTTGTACACAAAAACCGATTATTTCTATATCTTCGAACAGAAAAAAGAAGGAGACGCAGCATTCAACAAGCTCATCAGCCAATACCGGGAGAAAAAGGAATACGGTAAAATCGACGAATGCTATCAAAATCTGATCGCAATTGCCCGCAAAGCCAATAATATCTCGTTGCTAGAGCAAACCTACGAGAAATATATGGTATGGACCGATTCCGTAAAAATGCTTACCGCAGAGGACAAATTGGGTGCCCTGCAACAAAAATACGACAGCAGCCTGCAAACGATACAGGAAAAAGAAGACCAGCTATCAGCCAAGCAGTATATCATCGCCGGGCTCTGCACGTTAGCCGCCATCCTAATTGCCGCATTGGCGTTTCTGGCATTTCTGGTCATACGCTTCATACTCCTGAACCGGAAGTTGAAGAAGATCATCCAGACCATCACCGAGCACAGCGAACAACAGACCGGATTCATCCAAAGTATATCGGCGCAGATGGAACCGACACTAGACGAAATGAGCAAATCGGTAGCCGGATTGCAAATCACAGCACCCAGACAAGCAAAAGCCATACAAGCCCGTATCGATGCCCTAAAACAGTTCGGAAATCATATACAAGAACTTTCTTTGTTGGAAAACTCCTTGCTGGAAACCTACGAAGCACAATCTTTTAATGTCAGCTCTTTCTGCGAGAAAGTGATGGAACAGGTAAAAGAGGATGTCCGTCCGGACGTTGAAGTCACTGCTGATATCCCAAAGATCGAAATCAAGACAAATGCCGAACAGCTGCAACGCATCTTGCTACACCTGCTGAGAAATGCGGCGATCTACACGACATCAGGCAAAATCAAGCTGGAATTCAAGAAGAAAGGAGCCCATATCTGTCAGTTCATCGTTACCGACAGCGGTCCGGGTATCCCTGTCGAAAAGCAAATGGCGATCTTCAAGCCTTTTACTGAAATCAAGGATCTGACTGATGGAGACGGACTGGGATTACCCATCTGCTCCCTAATCGCTTCGAAGATGAACGGCACACTGTCCATAGACCCCGAATACAAAAAAGGCAGCCGCTTTATTCTGGTATTGCAGGTGTAACCTGACACATACATTGCCTGCCGCAGACGAGTGCGCATCCCTGTATCGTCTGCGGCAGGTCGCATCCGGTAAATTTCATTCCATCCTCTCCTTTATTATCCTCCAAGAATACGTATCGAAAGAATACAATATACTTTCTATTTGAAAGAATTAAACAATAGTTTTATTACAAATTGTCACACAAATCAGCAAAACACTTTCAAATAGAAACAAACCAATCTATAGAATAAAAAAGCTTCTCCTTATCCACACTCAATATTATTACATTTTGAAACAAATAACATATATTTGCCAAGCAATTTGATAAACAAATCAAATACATTACAAACATAAGGTCAACTAACAATGGATATAAGGAGCAATTTGAACAATAAGCAAGGATTATACGATCCTGCCAACGAGCATGACGCTTGCGGCGTAGGACTGGTCGTAAACGTCCACGGCGGTAAATCGCACGGCATAGTGGAATCAGCCCTTAAAATATTGGAAAACATGCGGCACCGGGGTGCGGAAGGAGCGGATAACAAGACCGGCGACGGTGCAGGCATCCTGTTACAAATTCCACACGAGTTTATCTTACTGCAAGGCATCCCCGTACCGGAAAAAGGTAAGTACGGAACCGGACTAGTCTTCTTTCCGAAAGACGAGAAACAGCATTCGGCTATCCTCAGTATCATGATCGAAGAGATCGAAAAGGAAGGGTTGACCTTAATGCATCTGCGCAAAGTACCTGTCAACACAGACATCTTAGGAAAAGACGCACGGGATACAGAGCCGGATATCAAACAGGTGTTCATCACCGGATGTGACGACCAGCAAGTATTGGAACTGAAACTATACATCATCCGCAAACGAATCGAGAAACGGATGGCGGCATCCGATATACCGAACAGGAAAGATTTCTACGTAGCGTCACTTTCCACCAAGAGCATCATATATAAAGGCATGCTGGAATCAATGCAACTTCGCCATTATTTCCCTGATCTGACCAACCCCTACCTGACAAGCGGACTGGCACTCGTCCACTCCCGCTTCAGCACGAACACATTCCCGACCTGGAGTCTAGCACAACCGTTTCGCCTCCTGGCACACAACGGGGAAATCAATACGATACGGGGCAACCGTGGCTGGATGGAAGCACGTGAAAGCGTCCTGTCCTCTCCCCGCATCCCGAATATAGACGAGATACGCCCGATCATCCAGCCGGATATGAGCGACAGCGCTTCACTGGACAACGTGCTGGAATTCTTCGTGGCGTCCGGCATGAGCCTGCCACATGCCATGGCGATGCTGGTTCCGGAAAGTTTCAACGAAAAAAACCCGATATCGGAAGACCTGAAAGCGTTCTACGAATATCATTCCATCCTGATGGAACCGTGGGACGGCCCGGCCGCCCTGCTTTTCAGCGACGGACGGTATGCCGGAGGAATGCTCGATCGCAACGGCTTGCGCCCGGCACGTTATCTGATCACGAAAAACGGCATGATGGTCGTGGCATCCGAAGTGGGCGTAATGGACTTCGAGCCGGACGAGATAGAGGAAAAAGGACGCTTACAACCGGGCAAAATCCTGCTGGTCGATACGGAAGAAGGCAAGATCTATTACGACGGCGAACTGAAAAAGCAGCTTGCTGGCGCACAGTTCTACCGCGTCTGGCTAGCAAACAACCGGGTGGAACTGGACGAACTGAAGTCCGGGCGACACGTCCCGCACACCGTTGCCGGATATGACAGGATGCTACGCACTTTCGGGTACAGCCGCGAGGACATCGAGCGTATCATCGCCCCGATGTGCATAGGCAGCACGGAGCCGGTCGGTTCAATGGGAAACGACATACCGCTGGCCGTCCTCTCCGAGCATCCTCAACTGCTGTTCAACTATTTCCGCCAACAGTTCGCCCAAGTGACGAACCCGCCAATCGATCCGCTCCGTGAGGATTTGGTCATGAGCCTAACAGAATATATTGGTGCTGTAGGAAGTAATATCCTCATACCGAACGAGGCACATTGTAAGATGGTACGCCTCGCTCACCCAATACTGACCAACACGCAATTAGATATTCTTTGCAACATCCGCTATAAAGGTTTCAAGTCCGTCAAGCTGCCGATGCTCTTCGAAGTATCGCAAGGCTGCGAAGGACTGAAAACCGCCCTCGACCGGCTTTGCATGCAAGCAGAACAATCTGTCGCAGACGGTGTGAACTACATCATCCTGAGCGATAAGGATGTGGACGAAACCCATGCCCCTATCCCTTCACTCCTTGCCGTCAGCGCCGTGCACCACCACCTGATCTCCGCACAAAAACGTGTGCAGACCGCATTGGTGGTGGAGACTGGGGAAATGCGCGAAGTGATGCACGCAGCCTTGCTCTTAGGCTACGGAGCAAGCGCCATCAACCCATATATGTCGTTCGCCATCCTCCAAGATCTGGTGGACAGGCAGGAAATACAGCTCAACTACGAAATGGCACGCAAGAACTACATCAAAGCGCTTTGCAAAGGTCTGTTCAAGGTCATGAGCAAGATGGGAATCAGCACGATCCGCAGCTATCGAGGCGCCAAGCTGTTTGAGGCAGTCGGCCTTTCGACCGCACTTACCGATGCCTATTTCGGAGGGACGGCCAGCAGTGTAGGCGGTATCCGCCTGCAAGAGATAGCCGCCGACGCCATCGCCCTGCATCATCAGGCCTTTAGAGGGACAATAGACAGTCTGACTCTTGAGCACAAAGGGCTATACAGTTTCCGCAAAGACGGCGAGAAACACGCATGGAACCCGGAAACGATCTCAGCCCTCCAACAGGCAACCCGTTTGGGTAGCTACAAGAAGTTCAAGGAATACACACATCTCGTAGACAAAAAGGATACACCAATCTTCCTCCGAGATTTCCTGACCTTCCGAACGGGAAAATCCATTCCGATCGAAGATGTGGAACCAATAAGCGAGATCATGAAGCGTTTCGTCACGGGCGCCATGAGCTTCGGCTCGATCAGCAAAGAGGCGCACGAGACGATGGCAGTAGCAATGAACAAGATACATGGACGCAGCAACACAGGGGAAGGAGGCGAAGACTCCGCCCGTTTCACTCCCCGCGAAGACGGTCTCTCCCTCCGTTCCGCCATCAAACAAGTGGCCTCCGGACGTTTCGGCGTAACCGCTGAATATTTAGTGAATGCAGAAGAGATACAGATCAAAGTCGCCCAAGGCGCAAAACCAGGTGAAGGTGGACAGCTGCCGGGATTCAAGGTTAACGACGTGATTGCCAAAACACGCCACTCCATTCCAGGTATCTCGCTGATCTCTCCTCCTCCCCACCATGACATTTACTCGATCGAAGACCTAGCACAACTGATCTTCGACCTGAAAAATGTCAACCCGAGTGCCGAAATAAGCGTGAAGCTGGTATCGGAAAGCGGTGTCGGGACAATTGCAGCAGGCGTAGCAAAAGCTAAAGCCGACCGCATCGTCATATCGGGAGCCGAAGGGGGAACAGGTGCTTCTCCGATGAGCTCCATCCGCTACGCCGGACTGCCTCCCGAACTGGGATTGTCGGAGACGCAACAGACACTGGTCATGAATAACCTTCGCGGGCAAGTCCGGCTGCAAACCGACGGACAGTTGAAGACCGGGCGCGACATCGTCCTGATGGCCCTGTTGGGAGCCGAAGAGTTCGGTTTCGCCACCTCCGCCCTGATCGTACTGGGCTGCGTGATGATGCGCAAATGCCACATGAACACCTGCCCGGTGGGTGTCGCCACCCAAAACGAGGAACTGCGCAAACGTTTCCACGGCCGTTACGAATATTTGGTGAACTTCTTCACCTTCCTCGCCGAAGAGGTCCGAGAATACTTGGCGGAGATGGGCTTCAAAAGGCTGGATGACATCATCGGGCGTACGGACCTGATCGATAAGCGCCCACCCACGCCATCTGCATCCGGCAAATACGCATTGCTCGATTTCTCCAAATTGCTGCACATCCCAGCACAGGCTGCTACAAATGCCATACGTCATACGGCAGAGCAGGTCCACTTGACCGGACATGTAAAAGACCAGGACATTATCCTGCATGCCATGCCGGCCATCGAGCACCGACAAGAGATTTCTTTGGATTATGCCATAGCCAACACCGACCGCTCGGTAGGCGCCATGCTCTCCGGTGAGATTGCCAAACGATACGGCAACTCAGGATTACCGGAACATACGCTTAATATCAAATTCAAAGGTTCGGCCGGACAGAGCTTCGGCGCCTTCCTTGCGCACGGTGTCAACTTCCGCCTCGAAGGAGAAGCCAACGATTATTTAGGCAAAGGCTTGAGCGGAGGACGTATCAGCGTGATGCCTCCGGTACGGTCGACCTTCGTAGCCGAAAACAACACGATTGCCGGAAACACCCTGATGTACGGGGCGACAAGCGGCGAAGTGTATATCAACGGACGTGTAGGCGAACGTTTCTGCGTGCGTAACTCCGGTGCTATCGCCGTCGTAGAGGGAGTCGGTGACCACTGCTGCGAATATATGACCGGAGGACGCGTGGTGGTTCTCGGACGTACAGGGCGCAACTTCGCCGCCGGCATGAGCGGCGGTGTTGCTTATGTGTGGAACAAGGAAGGAGACTTCGACTACTACTGCAATATGGAGATGGTCGAACTCTCGCTGATCGAAGACAGCACGACACGCAAGGAACTGCACGAACTGATCCGCAAACATTACCATTTCACTGGCAGTCACCTCGCAAGCAAAATGCTTGACAACTGGAACAAGTATGTGGATGAATTCATACAGATCGTCCCGATCGAATATAAAAAGGTCTTGCAGGAAGAGCAGATGAAGAAGTTGCAACAAAAAATCGCTGAAATGCAGCGCGACTACTAAACGGCAGGGATACGTACCCGGCAAGTGAGGAGCGACCGTCCTTATGCGTGAGGAGTCACCGTCCTTACAAGGTCCCCCCTACCCATCCGGGCCGAATTACGAAGAAAAGAAAAGTATCAGTATAAACAATCAATTACCAACATGGGAAATCCGAAAGCATTCCTCACCATACACCGGCAAGAAGCCGGATATCGTCCCGTTCATGAACGCATCGACGACTTTAGCGAAGTAGAACAAACGCTCAACAGCAGCGACCGCCGCACACAGGCTTCCCGCTGCATGGACTGCGGCGTGCCCTTCTGCCACTGGGCCTGCCCGTTAGGTAACAAACAACCCGAATGGCAAGACCTGCTCTATAAAGGCAGATGGCGCGAAGCCTTCCACGTGTTGGAGCAGACCTGCGACTTCCCGGAGTTTACCGGACGCATCTGCCCCGCTCTCTGTGAGAAAAGCTGTGTGCTGAAACTGAGCTGTGACGAGCCTGTCACGATACGCGAGAACGAAGCCTCCATCGTAGAGGCCGCTTTTCGCGAAGGATACATCCAACCGGTCCGCCCCATCCGCAACGGCAAGCGGGTAGCCGTGATCGGCAGCGGCCCGGCCGGACTGACAGCAGCCAACCAACTGAACCGCCGGGGATACGAAGTAACGGTATTCGAGAAATACGAACTCCCAGGCGGCCTGCTCCGATTCGGTATTCCGAACTTCAAATTAGGGAAGAACATCATCGACCGCCGTATCCGGCTGATGGAACAGGAAGGGATCGTCTTCAAAGTCAACACGATGGTCGGCAACGAAGTATCCGCCAAAGAGATCGCCTCGACGTTCGATGCCGTCTGTATCGCCATCGGTTCCGAAGTGCCGCGCGACCTCCCCATCGAAGGGCGTAATCTGAAAGGCGTCCATTTCGCCCTCGAACTGTTGTCACAACAGAACCGTATCCTCGAAGGCATCGTCATCCCGCCTAAAGACATCATCAACTGCAAAGGCAAGAAAATCCTCATCATCGGTGGCGGCGACACGGGAAGCGACTGCGTCGGGACAGCCAATCGCCACAAAGCCGCTAACGTGACGCAAATCGAAATCATGCCCCAGCCGCCCGTCGGACATAACCCGACAACTCCCTGGCCCCTGTACCCGCAAGTGCTGAAAACGAGCAGCAGCCACGAAGAAGGATGCATCCGCCGCTGGAACCTCGCCTCCGTCCGTTTCATCGGCGAAAAGAACACACTGAAAGGCGTCGAAGTCGAAGAGGTGGAATGGTTGCCTGCGAAAAACGGCGGACGTCCCGAAATGTGGAAGACAGGCCGTACGGAAATAATCGAAGCCGACCTCGTCTTCCTCGCGATGGGCTTCATCCACCCCGAACAGGAAGGGCTGATCAAAGAACTTTCCATCGCCGTCGACACACGCGGCAACATCGCCGTCGATCCGGGCACCAACCGGATAGCCGACACTAATATCTTCGCCTCAGGCGATGCCGTCAGCGGTGCCAGCCTCGTTGTCCGTGCCATGGCCTCCGGTCGCAAAGCAGCAGCCGCTATCGACAAATACCTGCACCCCCATAAATCATAATTCATAATTCATAAATCATAATTCCCATGTGTGGTATTACAGCAATCTTCAACATCCATAGCAGCGCCGCCGACCTTCGTCAGCAAGCCCTGAAAATGAGTAAACGTATCCGTCACCGCGGCCCGGACTGGAGCGGCATCTATCAAGGAAAAACCGCCATCCTCGCCCATGAACGCCTCTCCATCGTCGATCCTGCATCCGGCGGACAACCGCTGAGAAGCAAAGACGGCAAACTGATCCTCACCGTCAACGGCGAGATATATAACCATCGCGAACTCCGCGGACAGTTGAAAGACGAATACGAATTCCAGACCGGAAGCGACTGCGAGGTCATCCTCGCCCTCTACCGCAAATACGGCGTGGGATGCGTGGAAAAGCTGAGCGGGATCTTCGGATTCGCTCTCTACGACGAAGCGAACGACTGTTACCTGATCGCCCGCGATCCGATCGGCGTCATCCCCCTCTATATCGGCCACGACGACGAAGGGCATCTCCTTGTGTCATCCGAACTGAAAGGGCTCGAAGGCTTCGCCACCGCATACGGCCAGTTCCCTCCGGGACACTATTTCTATAGCCGTGATAAGGATTTCACCCGCTGGTATATCCGCGACTGGATGCAATATGATAACGTGAAAGATAATCCTGCCAGCGTAGAGGAACTGCACGATGCCCTCGAAGCGGCCGTACGCCGCCAACTGATGAGCGACGTGCCCTATGGCGTACTCCTTTCCGGCGGTCTGGACTCGTCCATCACCTCCGCCATAGCCAAAAAATACGCAGCCAAACGCATCGAGACCGAAGGGAAGGCAGATGCATGGTGGCCGCAGCTGCACTCCTTCGCTGTCGGTCTCAAAGGAGCGCCTGATTTAGTGGCAGCCAAGAAAGTGGCCGATTATATCGGTACTGTCCACCACGAGATCAACTACACGATCGAGGAAGGGCTCGATGCCATTCGTGACGTGATCTACTACATCGAGACATACGACGTGACGACTGTCCGCGCCTCCACTCCGATGTACCTGTTGGCTCGCGTAATCAAGTCGATGGGTATAAAGATGGTGTTGAGCGGCGAAGGGGCGGATGAGGTGTTCGGGGGTTACCTCTATTTCCACAAAGCCCCGGATGCGAAAGCATTCCACGAAGAGACCGTCCGTAAACTGAGCAAACTCTATATGTATGACTGTCTACGGGCTAACAAAAGCTTATGTGCTTGGGGTGTGGAAGGTCGCGTTCCTTTCCTCGACAAAGAGTTTCTCGATATTGCCATGCGCCTCAACCCTGAAGCCAAAATGTGTCCCGGTAGCGTGATCGAGAAGAAAATTCTCCGCGAGGCTTTCGCCGATGTGCTCCCCTCGGAAATAGCCTGGCGGCAGAAGGAACAATTCTCCGACGGCGTCGGCTACAGCTGGATCGACACGCTGAAAAAGGTGACCGCCCAAGCCGTCAGCGACACTGAAATGGCGAATGCCGCCCGGCGCTTCCCGATCAACACGCCTCAGAACAAAGAAGAATACTTCTACCGTACCATCTTCGAAGAGCATTTCCCCAGTGAAAGTGCCGCCCGCAGCGTGCCGAGCGTACCGAGCGTTGCCTTCTCCACCGCCGAAGCTCTCGCTTGGGATACCGCCTTCAAGAACATGAACGACCCCAGCGGACGGGCGGTGAAAGGGGTACATGAAGCGGCATACTGACATACCGATCTCCGTAACAAAACACACTCAAATCTGTATGTTATATAAAAAACAGAAACAAACCTCTAAACTGAAGTTTGCTTCTGTTTTTATATGACCTTCACTAATCCCGCACGCAACGGATAGGGAAATAACAAGCTCCGACTGCTGCCGCTGAGACATTATTATTAATCATATCATTGTCGCCATCCAAATATGGAAGCATCGGAATTCCCTTTGACAAGATATCGACCCAAAATAAGACAGTTCCTTCTAACTCCGTTGAATTAAACTTAGGAGTATTGGTTTTACCAAACCCTGTTGTCTGTCCCAGTGCAGGCACAGCATAAAGTGAAAGTCCACTCAAATTATCAGGAGTATTATCACCAGACTTCCACCATTGAGCAGCCACCCAATCACGACTATCTTTATTTTCCGCCACATTAGAAGCCATCATATGCCACCAGTCAAAGCCAAAAATATAATCAATATATTCCATGTCTGCATAATAATTTCCAAATACACCATGCGTAAAACTTGTCGGAATATGCCACCCTTCGGGGCAAAGACTATTATTAGTTTGTCCTTCTATATCTTGTGAAAGAATATTGTAATCTGAACCAAGATTCTGGACATATGGATCGTAATCTCCCGCCACAGCCGAAAAGTTATAATGCAAACCATATCGTTTCTTCACCTCATCGCTCTGACTTTCCACATCAAAACTATCATCTTTCTTATAATAATCATACATAGCTGCTTTCTGATACTGAGTACCTGTCGAATATTCGTTAAGATAAACAGTTTGAGACTTTTGGTCATCCGTTGCGCTCCGCTGATAAACCAAAGAAGTTCCATCCTTAAACTTTGTAGCACGCAAATTCTCTCTCATCCAATAAGACGCTCCTATCTTGACAATAGGATACTCAATACCGTCAGCATCCGAAATGGTATAGGGTTCTAACTTATACTTATCAATCCCATTTTTGCATTCCTTGACATTTTTAGATGATGTAATCATCAATTTGGAGATTTCCTCCTTCCCTCCAGTTCCCGCAATAAAAGCTGCAAGAGGTGACACATTACCATTTTCATAACTACCCCGCATTGTCCAACCAATGTTACCTCCGGCAATATTCCTACTGCCTTTAGCACCTCCTAGATATTTCGCTATATATCCATTGGCAAGGTCTACCTTGTTATCTTCACCTACAGGATAAACGGCTACGACCTGATAAGTCACGCCATTTTGCCCCGGAATACGGCCGAACCCTTCCTTACAGATCTCCGCAACCTGCTTATCGCCATCCATCACTTTCCACACGTTGGATTTATCCCAATCTATATCATTTATATCGATATAATTCTCAACTGTGACAGGCATACTGAACCGGGTTCCATCAGTCAAGATAAATTCCACATAGTCATCATAGACCTTCACATCGCTAAAGAACGAGCTACCACCGCCCCCACCGCTACCGGCAGGACCTTGTGAGCCGGTCGGACCCTGTTCTCCCGTTTCGCCACGCTCACCTGAAACTTTCGCCCACTGCTTACCTCCGTCTACAGAAAGATAAACGGCAGTATCATTCTTCTTACCCCCGCCAATCAGAATGGCATCATCCGGCAATTGGCTTCCTAATTTCAATTCAGGAGGTATACTCTGTGTATTAGCGCCGATTATATTGCCTTCAGAATCTTTCATCAGTTCGCCGTCAAGTGTCCAATACCAATTTCCATCTTCCGACTGCTTTATACCGATTAGGGGGGTATTCCCTTTTTCGCCTTTCTCGCCGTGATAGATCGTAGCCGGTTCCTGATTCTTAAAACGTATCGTATAACCGACCGTATCACTGCCTAAAACCACAGGAGTGACATCCGTGATATAGTCATTTTCGTCCATCAACTTTTGAAGAGCATCAATATTGCTACTGGCCGCAGCCTGCCAGGTTTCCAAAGCTTCGATACGGTTCTCCAATCCCGAAATCTTATTCCATAAATCTTCATCATTATAGCATCCGGTCATAAACACAGCAGAAAGAGCTAACCAAACACAAATACTCGTTTTTATCTTTTTCATTTTTCTATTATATAAAAATTCGATTAATAATACTAATCAGTCTTGACTACCGGCATCGCTGGATGCCGGTAGTCAAGACCATTCGGTGCCAGTTACCAGCACCGTTCAGTGCCGATGACCGGAACAAATTATAATTCACCCGGACGTTCTTCTTCTCCGGGAATATTTCCCACATACAAAGGATAGGGGAAGCGGTTTCGACGGGGTTCCTTCAACAACTTCTTTCTCTCCTACTTTAGAAAGAGTTTCTGCGTATTTTTGAGTTAACGCATCTTTTTCGGATGCCGGTACCACGGCGTCGTTTTCATAGGCATCCCAATCAAAATTTTCTTCCGGCTCAGCGGTTGTTACCGGAGCTACTTTCTTTGCGGCTTTTTCTGCAGCTTCCACCTGCATCTCTTTTTGTTCTTCTGACATAAATTTAATTGTTTCCTATCTAATGAGTTAGACATTATTTTGAATACGGCCGCAAAGGTAAGAATAATAATCTGTTTTACAATTAATTATTTTATAAAAAAAACGATCAAAAATCTCCTTGCTCCCCAAGTAAATCAGGACGCAATGTTTTCGTCCGTTCATAAGCGACCTTCTCCTGCCATTCCCGTATTTTAGCATGATTACCGGACAGCAGGATATCAGGAACCCGCCAACCGTTGAATTCCGCAGGACGAGTATATACAGGAGGCGCTAATAGATCATCCTGAAAAGAATCGCTCAAAGCCGAACTCTCATCGTTCATCGCCCCGGGAATCAGCCTTACGATCGCATCCGTCATAATGCAGGCAGGCAATTCTCCTCCCGTCAGGACATAATCCCCCACCGATATTTCCCTGGTCACGAGATAATCCCGTATACGCTGGTCGATCCCTTTATAGTGACCGCACAAAATCATGATGTTCTCCTTCAAAGACAATTCGTTCGCCATTTTCTGATTAAAGGTCGGAGCATCCGGAGCTGTATAGATAATCTCATCATACTGCCTCTGTGAAGTCAGCTCGTTAATACAATCGAATACCGGTTGAATCATCATCACCAACCCCGCTTCTCCCCCGAAAGGGTAATCGTCTACCTTCCGGAACTTATCTTTCGACCAATCCCGGATATTGTGAATATGAATCTCTACAATTCCCTTATCCTGCGCCCGCTTGATAATCGAATGGTTCAACGGACTCACCAGTAATTCAGGCACCACACTTAATATATCGATACGCATAACTTCTTTTATAATGGATTTAAATTGCAAAGTTAGATATAAAAAGTGAAAATCAGAGTGTATCCGATTTTTTTGACCGAACCTATTTATATAAAAAAATTTATGAATTGGATTTTTCAATGGGCTTAATTAATTTTGCAAACCGATTATTTATAAATTTTTAATAGAAAAACAAATGAAAAAATTATTATGAGGAACAGCACTCATGGTAGTGTGCTTATTTTCAGCTTGTAACGATGATGATGATGACAAAATCCCACAAGGGCCGGCAATCACATACGCCGGAAAGTTACCTTCCCGTATCGGGGATTACACTTTCGTGTACGATGATAACAATCGTTGCACTCAAGTTAAAAAAAATTCTTACGTGTATGGCGAGATCGATTATGACAAGGGAGTTGTGATCATGGATGATGAAGAAGCCAAAGTGTCGTTTAACAGTGACGGATACGTCACAGGCATCAGCGCATCCTGGAATTATAATGAGGATGGTTACAGCTATAAAGGTAGCGGTAAGATTTCATTTTCATACAACGGAAACGGTCAGTTAGTATCTTATACAGAATCTTCCAGCGAGAGTGGGAAAGAGGATGGGGAAAGCTTTTCTTCTCAAGGAAGCTACAAGGCGACTTACACCTGGAAAGATGGAAACCTGATCAAGGTGGTTACCAAGGAAGAAAGTACAGAAGATGGAGAAAAATATGAATACGGTTCTACTTGTACAATCGAGTATGGGGAAGAAAAGAATGAACTGGGACAATATACTTTGGGACAGGCAAAGGTCCTTGATATGGAGGATGCCGATGTTTTTGCGTTAGTCGGTATGCTAGGGAAGGCATCGGCTTATTTCCCGGTTTCGTATACGGAGGAATATTACGAGAAAGATTCGGAACAAAATTACGAAAACGAATATAGCGAAAACATGACATACGTTTTAAATACGGATAAAACCATTAAAACGGAATATATCAATGGCTCTCCGTACTCTTATTCCTATGTTGCAATTGATAATGATAGTGATAATCTCAAAGTACGGTCTTTACTCCCTTCTGATAAAAAGAATTTGAACTTACGCTCATTCTTTATCCGTCATCACGGAAGAAAATAAAATTTCTTAAAAACGAGGCTATCCCATTGAAGGACAACTTCAAAATCGGATAGCCTCATCCTTTCTGATTACAATTCTCCTTTTTATTTCAAATAATCCTCAAAATAATCGGTCACCTTTTGCATCAGGTGAATCCGGTCTTTTCCCATAACGTTGTGCTCGGCACAGGGATACGGGAAGTAGTCTACCTGTATATTATTTTTGATACATTCCCGGATAAAACTCAGGCTATGTTCCCAAACCACCGTATTATCGATAGCTCCCTGACAGATCAGTAATTTTCCCTTGAGATCCCTGGCTTTATGAATGAGGCTTACCTTTGCATATCCTTCCGGATTGGTATGGGGGGAATCCATATATCGTTCGCCGTACATCACTTCGTACCATTTCCAATCGATCACCGGACCGCCGGCAACAGCCACTTTAAATACGTCGGGATGATTGGTAAGCAGGGAAATCGTCATAAAACCACCGTAACTCCATCCATGTACACCGATCCGGTCGGCATCGACATATGGTAAAGATTTCAGCAACTTAATTCCTTCCATCTGATCGGCCATTTCAGCCTGACCACATTGTCCGTGAATCGCTTTTTCAAATTCAGCCCCCTGATTCGAAGTACCCCGGTTATCCATGACAAAAACCACATAACCGTGTTGTGCCATATACATTTCCCAACGACGCATTTCTGCCTGCCAGGTATTCTTTACCATCTGTGAATGCGGCCCCCCATAAACATAAACGATAACCGGATATTTCCGGGAAGCATCGAAATTCATGGGTTTGATCAGACGATAATAATTATTGAACTTACCATCGGCACTCTTTACCGTACCCAACGTAATCTCACCGAAATTATAATCTTTGGTAGGATCTTCCGCCTTCAACAATTCTTTCACTTTTTTCCCGTCATTTTGTACCAGCAGAATCACACGAGGCACTTTCAGACTACTATAATTGTCTACAAAATACTTCATATCGCCACTCATCGTCACTTTATGCCAACCTTCGGCCTGTGTCAAACGGGTTTTCTTTCCGCTTTTCACTTCCACCCTGAACAAATGATTATCGACAGGACTTACTTCAGCCGAAGTATAATACACAAACTTATCATCCTGCCCCACCATTTCGACATCGGCATTCACATCGGTCAGCCTTTTCAACACTTTTCCGGTTGCAGCCTCACACAGATAAAGACTAAAATAGCCATCCCGGTTATTCGTCCGGTAAATAAACCGGGATGGATCGTTTTTCAAAAACACGATCGGGGTCAAAGGTTCTATATAGCGCTCGTTCTGCTCTTCGAGTAAGGTCTTCACAAATTCACCGGTTTTGGCACTGTATTGATTCAATTTCATGTGTTTCTGAGCCCTGTCGAGTACCTGCACATAAATATAATCGGAAGCCGGACTCCAGGCTATGTTCGTCAGGTATTGTTCCCGCCCGAAGTCATCTACGTCTAAAAAAACGGTCTTACCCGAAGCAACCTGATAAACCCCCAGACTGATTTGCTCGGATTTCATTCCTGCCATAGGATATTTGATCTCCCGCAAAGTCCCCATCCTGGAATTGATATCCAGCAAAGGGAAGGTTCCTACCTGACTTTCGTCCTTGCGATAGAAAGCAAGTTGTTTGCCATCCGGAGACCAGAAAATGCCTCCGTTGATCCCGAATTCATTCCGGCTCACCGTTTGTCCGTTGACTATATTCGGATCTTCATCGGAAGTAACGGCAAATTCATTCCCGTTAGCATCTACATAATATAAATTGTTAGCCTTCGTATAAGCCAGTAATTCCTGTCCGTTAGAGGTCACATTCTGTGCTCCTTTGGCAATAGGAAAAACATACGCCAACACTTTTTTATCGGTATCGATCTCATATCTTTTTCCCTGGCGCATAATCACCAGGGTACGGCCATCTTTCCATTCATATTGGGGCCATCCCTTCAAATCCGCCTCCAGCAAACGATTCAGTTCAGCTAATGTCATCAATACTTCGGGTTTTTCTTTTCCGGCCACCTCACCCATCAGGTTCGTCCCTTCCGGATAAGTCAGTACGTTCCGGTCTCCCTGCCATTGAATATACAAATTCTTCGGATAAAGCTGATACCCAAGTACCGCTTCCTCCATAGTCAATACCTTACCGCCACCGGTTTGTGGCCGATCTGTCCGGTCTTCCGACAAATTCCCGGCAGTCAGATTCATTATTGTTCCAACTCCCATGAATGTCATTAATATACTTTTCATTTTATATCGATTAAAATTATAACAAACGTTTGAATAAAGGTGCACAAAGATAACAAAAACTCCGTTTTAGCCTCATTTCTCCCGGAAAAGAAAGTCATCCCGGTCGTCCAATACCGGAAATTTTTTTCTGAATTGCCTCAATTTCTCTATATCCAGTTCCACCCGGATAATGGCTTCATTTCCGGGAGAGGTACTTCCGACCTCCCTCCCCCGGGCATCGGCGACCATCGAATCACCGGAATAGGTCAAACCGTTATCATCTTCTCCGACACAATTGACGCCAGCAACAAAAGCCTGATTTTCAATCGCTCTGGCTTTCAGCAATGTTTTCCAGACTTCGCGGCGCGATTCCGGCCAATTCGCCACGAAAACAGCCAGATCATAATTTTGTGTGTTCCTGCACCAAACCGGGAAGCGCAAATCATAACAAATAAAAGCAGCTATCTTTACTCCCCGAAATTCGAAAGTCAACTGCCGGTCTCCGGGAGTAAAATGCTCGTTCTCCCCGCCCATTCTGAAACAATGCCGTTTGTCATAATACCGGCAATTTCCCTCAGGAAAAGCAGCAATCAAGCGATTATAATATTTTCCATTTTCCCGGTAAACCGTCGATCCCATTACCAAAGCATGCTGACGTTTCGCCCAAGCCAGCATCTTTTCTTCTACGACAGGATATGCATTTGCGACAGATTCCTTAGCGGCAAATGCCACCTCTGCCGACTTCTTTATCATCATACAGCCCGAAGTGAACATCTCAGGGAGTAGAATTACATCGCAATCCTCACTCTTCGCCATTTTTTTGTCAAAATTCTGTAAATTCTCCTGCAGCTTTCCCCAGACCAGAGGGGACTGTACCAATGCTATTTTCATCTCCTATCCCTTTCCGATTCGTGGTGAATCAATGAATTAATATTATGAATCAACATACTGACCGCAACAGAATTGAACCCTCCTTCCGGGATAATAATATCGGCATAACGTTTCGAAGGTTCTACGAACTCATCGTGCATCGGTTTTACCGTACAAAAATATTGGGTCAATACCGACTCTATACTACGCCCTCGTTCCTGCACATCCCGTAACAAACGGCGTCCTAAGCGCACATCGGGATCGGTATCTACATATACTTTCACGTCCATCAATTCGCGTAAAGTCCGGTTTTCCAAAATAAGGATTCCATCGATAATAATCACCTGTGCCGGCTCGACTTTGACGGTCTTATCCGTACGGTTATGATTGACAAAAGAATAAACGGGCCGGAAAACAGATCGTCCTTTTTTCAGTTTAATGATATCTTCAATCATCATATCGGTATCGAAAGCACCGGGATGATCGTAATTCAGCTTTGTTCGTTCTTCGAAAGACAAATCGTCATGTGCTTTATAATAATAATCATGACAAAGCGTGATGACACTTTCTCCTTCAAACGCCTCTTGCAACTTTTTTACCAAAGTAGATTTCCCCGATGCCGTACCTCCGGCAACACCGATGATCGTCGTATTCATTCAATCAGATTTATATAAACTATTCTATCACTTTCAGCCGCTCCCTCGCTTCTGCCCTCGACATTAGATTAAAATGCCACCATTCGCTGGGAAGAACCCGGAATCCCGCATCGGTCATCACTTTACGCAATAACCTCCGGTTGTGCAAATGAGGTAAAATAATCCGCCCTTGCTTCACCATCGCCTCCTCCCGGTCAGGCCTCGCCTCCTCCCCGAAATAATCGAACTCACTTCCCATCGGCAAAACATGTCCTAAAGAATCGACCAAAGTCAGATCGACAGCAGCACCGTAATTATGCAATCCACCACCATTCCGGGGATTACTGACATACACCCGGTTTTCAGTCCCTTTGACCAAATCCCACATTTCTTGCTGCACCTTCATCGGACGGGCTGCATCATATACGAGCAGACTCAATTCCGGCCTCAGAAGTTTCAACTTTCGCTGGGCTTCTGCTAAACGCCCGGCGGCCTCCGGTAACAGAAATGCTTTCCGGATATCCCGATACAGCACCTTTCCGGCAAAATTATCGGATGTAGCATACACCAAATGTACAGCAATCGTAGGATCGACCTCCCCGATATCCACCAATCCTAATTGGCGCATCCGCCGTTCGGTTCCGGAATCTTCTTTTTGTCCGGTGGTATCCGCAGCGACACGCTCAACGGTGATTTTCGGTACTTCTTCAGTCAGAACAGGCTTCTGCCTCTTTTCTTGGTTACCGCTACCTCCTCCGGCACTTCCAAGAAAAATACATACGCTACCGAAAAAAACTATTCTCCGGAGCGTACTAATTACCATTAGAAAAATTCTCCGGATACTTTGGATTAGCATCGTGGTAAGTACTCATAATATAGGCTAAATCAGCATCCACATCCTCCGTCGGATAAAACAAAGGCCCCACTTCACAATATTTTCCTTTATAATCGATGCGGCCCAAATAAACCGGAACACCTGCCGCTTTCGCAATAACCAAAAAACCCTTCTTCCATTTCTTCCGCTTTTTACGGCTTCCTTCAGGGGTGATACACAAATACATCGAATCGCGTTGTTTAAACTCGGTAATCATCTGCTCTACCAACTGACTATCTTTATTACCGCGATCCACCGGTATCACATTCAATGCCCGCAGAATCATCCCGAGCGGAAAAAAGAAGAATTCCTTCTTCATCAAAATAAAAGCCGGAATACCCTGACTCAAAAAAGCCAGTTCTCCCCAGAAGAAATCCCAATTCGAAGTATGAGGAACAGATATAATCACCGCTTTTTTCTCTGCAGGCAATTCACCTTTGTATTTCCAGCCGGCCAGCCACATAATAAATCTTGCCAGATATTTCATAAGTATACACTTTTTGTCGGTCCAATCCTATTTACCAATTCGCGTCAAATTTACAAAATAAATTCATTCTCTGGCAAAGATTTATCCTGTTTAGCAGCCTTGAAAAAGTTTATCTGTTATAATTCAAGGTTATCCGGTAAAGTCCATCCTCTATAGAGCATAGATAGAGATCCTCCGACAAGGCCTCGATATCACTATAAAGAGCCTCTGTAATCCGTTTACCTTCTGCATCCATCAGTCCATACCGGTTTCCTTTGGGATTCCAAACCGAATAAGAAAAATAGCGGCTTCGGTTCATCCTTTCTTCTCCATTATCGAAATATTCTCCAGTAGAATAATACAGGGGAAGGATAGCATCATATACAAAAGGCCGGACCACCGTTTTTCCATCTTTTCCGATCACTTGTTGCTTGCCCCCCTGAATACAGACTATCCCTTCGGGTACTATTTTCAGCCAATCGTATTCCACTGGCATAAGGATTTGTAACGAATCACCCAAAACCCCCCACCGATCTCCTTTTTGAAGTATCCGAAGTCCTTCTTCGGGCATATAAATATAATCGTATCGAGGTGCAACTTTCCATTGTCCATTGCGATCGATCAAACCACATTGCCGGGCATTGTCGAAGACGGCACAATAGCCTCCTTTAAACAGATAATCCATCTCCTGACTACCGACCGGATAGCTCCAGGTCGGCGGGATAACCGTCCGTCCTTGCCGGTCGATAAAACCGATCTTCCCTCCCGACATCACAGCCGCCAATCCTTCCGAAAACACCCAGGCCCGTTCATATTGTGCGGGAATCACCACTTCGCCGGTATAACAATTCAGATATCCCCTTTTCCCCTTCCGGCAAAACACAGCTAAAGAATCGGCCTTATCACCGGTCACCAGCCACTCTAAACGATCCAAAATCACCTGTTGCGTAACCCGGTTTTTCACCCTCTTTTTCCCATTCGAAAATTCTTCATACACATACTTATCACTCAATACCTTATTGTCAGCAAGATAGGTATGCCGTTCCACACTTTTAATATAAGCTGTTCCTAGAACAATCATGATCCCCAATAAAGAGAAGGCAATCACAGCAACGATAACTTTCCAAAAAATTTTCATACTATTATTTTTTAATTCGACTTTAAGATTTGCTTTTATCTATATCTATTAGATATTATTTTTCCCAAAATCTATCATCTGTTCAAATAATAGTAGGTCTATTTTTTTTCTTTCTATTCCGATTCCGGTTTTTATACCGTCAGACCGGTTCGCCAGGACCGGTCCGCTAAGGCTTTCCTTCACTGACCGGCGGAACTC
>ERZ772889.859-NODE-859-length-30845-cov-13.327152_pt1 | contig 30845 bp, 28 predicted proteins | sample MGYA00512127_ERZ772889 | MGnify/ENA primary metagenome ERZ772889 (study PRJEB29015, sample SAMEA2737689) | human gut metagenome | biome: human gut; feature: human-associated habitat; material: faeces | place: China | collected 2012 ...
TGATCACCAGTTCCTTCTCTGCCCTGCAGAGCATATAATTCTGAAAAGAGTTATTGGGATATACATAGGTGTCCTTCTCTCCATGGAAAAAGAGAACCGGTCTTTTATTTTTTTTCATGGCTTCTGTAGTGTCTGCATCTTTCATATGAAATCCAGCCAGAAGAGAACAGAACCAGTCCAGTTCCATCAGAAGCAACGGAATATGATGCAGATGGAACCAGTTAGCGGCCATATCACGCATCTGCCGTTCCATAGACTGAAAACCACAGTCCGCAATCAGGCCTTTCACCTCCGGTGGAAGTGTATGTCCTGATGCCATCAGCACAGAAGCTGCACCCATGGACTGTCCGTACAGGTAAATCGGAAGCTTCTCTTTGTTTCGTTCAGCCATATATACTGCCCATTGCTGCACATCCCATTGTTCCTTTGCTCCAAAAGTAATATAGTTTCCCTCGCTGTCACCGCAGCAGCGATGCTCTATAAACAGGACATCACACTGATGCTCATGCAGATATTTCGCCATAAAAGACAACGTGCCAAACCGGCTGCCACGATATCCATGACTTAATATGACGATCCGCTTCGCAGCTTCTGCAGGCAGATATAATGCATGCAGTTTTAATCCGTCAATGCTTTTGATATAACAGTCCTGCATATTCTGTTCAAAGCACCATGCCTTACTCTCATTATATTCTCTGGCATAACCGTTCTGTGGATGATTTTCCCTGATATGAGACAGTTCAAACCATTTCTTTCTTTCCTTTTTCTGCTCTCCTCTTTTGCAGCGGACCACCATGTTAAAAAAGCGCCATCCCATCTCCAGTGATCCCAGAAAAACAGCCGCCAGTATTGCGAACGGCTTAATAAATTTTTTCTTCGTCATGATTTCCTCCACAGTTCACATTTTGAATAAAAATCCTGCCCGTAAAACTTCAGTTATATCAGATAGCTTTAAGGTCTTTTGCCATAGACTCATTATAAGCATATTGTATCTAAATACGCAATGAGATTTTTTTAGCAAAACAGGAAGAGAATTGCCTCACGAACAATATCACTTGGCATATATCCACCAATTAAAAACAGGGAACCAGGATTATGCTTTCTCATATTTTCTTTGACCAAAACCGGATTTACATTCGCATAACAGTATTTTTGTCACTATTTACTCCATTCACAGCCGTTCTTTATCACAAGTCTACAGTTCTTTCAGAATCTCTCCAATATCTTCATTCATACAAACAGACTTTTTCCTTATTTCTTCCGGTGCATATGCTTCACTCTGGTTCAAACACACATAAAATGCATGTTGAAATTTGTTTGTCATCTGCCAGAACGGATATTTTATAATCCCAGGAGTATTATATCCCACACCAAGTTCAAGGAACACTATTTTCTGCTTTTTATGATCCTGTATAAATTTCTCGTACCGTTCTGCTGCCTGATGCCATCCCCTATCTTCAACAAATGTCTGATCCGATCTGAGATTCATACTCATCGGCTTACCACAGTGTGGGCAATATGGAATCAGACCCATCGGAACCGTAAGCTTTATTTCTCCATCTTCCGGTTCTTGCAGTTCCCCGTCTTTTATCTGAAATCCCTGACTCAGCACCATTTTTTTAATTGTTTCTTCATTGTCATAAGTTTCCTTATGGCAAGACTCACTACATTGAAACAGACCATAATCCCCCTGTGTATAAAAGATTCTGTTTTTAGCGAATCCTGCCTTCTGAAAGCAATGATCCACATTTGTCGTCAGTACAAAATAATCTTTCTCTTTCACCAGATCATACAGGTTCTGATATACCGGTTTTGGCGCATCCATATATCGATTAATATAGATATATCTGCACCAGTATCCCCAGTGCTTTTCCAATGTTTTATATGGATAGAAGCCTCCCGAATACATATCAGAAAATCCATATTTCTTTCTGAAATCTGAAAAATATTTTTCAAATCTTTCACCGTTATACACAAAACCAGCTGATGTGGAAAATCCTGCACCTGCCCCAATTATAATAGCATCTGCTTCCCCAATTTTTTCTTTTATCTGTAATATCTTATCCGAGTAACTGCCTGTAGAGTTGTTCATCTTCCTCTTTAAAAACATTAAATATCACCTTTATCTTTGATTTTGTCTTTTCTTTATATTGTTTTACCGTCTGTACTGCAAGCTCGGCAGCTCTTTTATTTGGAAACATAAATACACCGGTTGAGATACAACAGAAAGCAATACTCTTTACTTCATTCTCATCAGCTATCCTAAGACACGATTCATAGCAGGATATCAGTAACTGCTCATGTTCCTTTGTCAGTTTTCCTCGTACAATCGGGCCAACTGTATGAATCACATAATCACAGGGCAGATTAAACGCCGGAGTAATCTTTGCCTGCCCTGTCGGTTCTTCCTGTCCCTGTTTTATCATCATATCATTGCAATAATTCCGGAGCTGAATTCCTGCATAAGTATGTATACAATTATCAATACAGTTATGACAGGGCTGATAACAGCCTGTCATGCCGCTGTTGGCTGCATTTACGATTGCTCCCACTCCAAGTCTTGTAATATCGCCCTTCCAGATATAAAGATCAGGCTGCACCTCCCTGATATCTGCCAATATGACAATCCCTTTCTTCTCATTTTCTTCCGAAAGATACGCATCCTGAATCTGCAAAAATGCAGGATCAATTTCCTCCGGCATTCTTATATTCATAAGCGATCTGAGTAACATTTTCTGCTCGCCTGCATCTGATGGGATCTGCATGTTCTCATACTCCGGTCGCTCTTTCAGCAATCCTTTGATTAAATATTTTCTTCTGTCATCCTGATTCATTTCCTGATCACCGCTTTCACCGGACAGTTTTCATAACAGTTTCCACAGTGCAGACAGTGCTCCTGCCGGATGACAAAAGGTGTTCCCTTCTCAATACATTTCTGTGGACAATGTTTCATACATTTCCCGCATCCGATACAGGATTCCGTTATGTAATATCCTTTTTCTTTTATACTAACATTTCCCAGAATATATGTCTCCCGGAAAATTGGATTTACGCCAAGATTAAAATACTCCACTTCCGCCTGATCAATACAGAAAATAATTCCGATTTCTCGTGTATCCCCCGGATATACATTCGCAAGGTACGGCTGTTCTTCAAAAATGATATCCATCCATTTTCTCTGTTCATTCTCTGCTACTGCGTAAGCCTTTCCGGACAAACGAATCATTTCTTTGTATTTGGTATAAGCAAGAATCTGAACCTTGCCATCTTCCATTAATTCTTTACAAAAATTTTTACCTCTGGCGGTGAAAAAATAGAGTGCATCCGGCTCATAATGAATCGCACTGATATTCCGTATCTGTGGTGCCCCTTCACTGTCTACTGTTGCAAACGCAAGCACTCCCACCAGTTCCATTTTTTTCAGACATGTTGCTAAATCCATCTGTTCTCCCCCTATTCTATAATTTTAATTCTTCCTGGTTTTCTTGGTTTACTGTTCGGCTGTTCACCGTCTATATATCCTAATATAACAAATCCCTGACATGCGTATCCTTCCGGCACTCCCCATTCGTTCATCAGTCTTCTTCCTTCTTCTGAATCAAATGTTTCATAGCCCCTTGAGATAATACATGATGCAATTCCAAGCTCTGTTGCCTGCAGAATCATATTTTCCATCATACAAAAGGCATCTGCTGTCTTGAAGAGAAAATTATTCTGGCAGAATACACATATAACTGTCGGTGCATCATAAAATCCATTTTTTATGGTCGGATCATCAATTGTACTTGGCTGTTCCTTCGAAACAAAACTGCCTGCCATGTGTGAACGGTCAAACTCCGCCATATTCATCTTTCCGACATGAACTGCCAATTCTTTATTATGGATTGCAACCATCATACTTCTCTGTCCGCCTCCGGCATTCGGTGCAAAATTTCCAGCTTCCAGAATCTTTTCCAGATCATCACGTCTTATCTGCTCATCGGTATATTTCCGAATGGAATGTCTTTCTTTGATGATATCCATTAATATGATAACACCTCCCCGGTAATCTCATTTTCTGTCTTCCAGCACTGCGGATCAGCCCCGTAAAAATTACCGCTAGTTCCATTGGCAACTGCCGGACATCCACGGCACCATGCCTTAAGTTCACATTTACTGCATTTTACAAATTTATCGTAATCTCTGTATTTTTCCATCTGACAGATCCAGACGTCTGCCAGTCGGTCTTCAAAAATATTGGCCACTTTACTATCTGTCACCCTTCTGCATGCCATAATATCTCCATTGGAAGATATGGTAATATGACAGTTTCCACAATTGCAGCCACCATAGATCATTCCTGCCTCTGTACTCTCAGGAAGCTTAAACTGTCCCGTTTCATATTCATACAACGTCCACAAATGATCCTTTTTATTAAAATAGGTCTCGCATCCTGCCTTTTCATATGCCTTATACTTTGCATCACAGACTTCCAGAAGTTTTCTGTATTCTTCCGGTGTCATACTTGTGTCAACTTCACCACCTGTAGGCACATAACGTGAAAATGCAAAAACCTTTGCTTTCGCTTTTACAACTTCATCAATAATATCCGGTATCTCATCCATATTTGTTTTGGATACCGTACTCATAATTACACTTTTTATTCCTGCTCTGTTCAGACATCCGATTTTCTCAATCGTCAGATCAAAACTTCCCGGCTTTCTGAACCAGTCATGCGTTTCTCTCATTCCATCAAGGGACATCTGATACTTCTCACAACCACAAACCTTTAACATTCTGCAAATTTCGTCGTTCAAATGAAATGGATTGCCCATTAAGGTAAAAGGTATCTTTTTCGATTTCATCAATACCATTAATTTCCAAAAATCCGGATGAAGGATAGGATCTCCGCCAGTTATATAAAAATATGGTACTCTGCCATATACTTTACAGAAGTCCTCACAGTTTGCCACTACCTCTGTCATCTGCTTCCAGGTCATGGACTTTAATTCCTTACAGCCTTCGCCTGAGAAAATATAACAATGCTTACACCGCTGATCACATTCATCTGTAATATGCCACTGAAAAGAAAAATACTGACTCATCCTATCCAACTCCTTCCTTAACTTATTTTACTTATCAGATGCTCCACATGCTGTTCCGCATGCTGCTGGTTTCTCTTCTGGTTTGTCTGATGCTCCACACGCTGTTCCGCATGCTGCTGGTTTTTCCTCCGGTTTGTCTGATGCTCCACACGCTGTTCCGCATGCTGCCGGTTTCTCTTCCGGTTTGTCTGATGCTCCACACGTTGTTCCGCATGCTGCCGGTTTCTCTTCCGGTTTGCCTGCTGCTCCGCACGCTGTTCCGCATGCTGCATTGGTTTCTGTTTCTGCTTTTTTCCATCCAAAAAGATTTGATAATGCCATTTTGTTACCTCCTGATATTTTTGTTTGTTGTTATCTTTGTTGCAAGATTATAATATCAAGAGTTCTTAACCGACAAAAGTACGCACTTTTTTATTACATAGACATAAAAAGGTGACCATGGTTACTTTTTTGTAACCTATTGCTTCTTTTTTATTGTTAGATTAAAATTAAATATAACAATAAAAAAGGATGTTATACTAGGAGGCGATCATATGTTAACAAAAGAAGAATTACCGGAATGTCCAGTTGCAACCACAGTTTCCCTCATTGGCAGTAAATGGAAGTTGCTGATTATCCGAAACCTGCTGGAACGCCCCTGGCGATTCAATGAATTAAAGAAAGATCTTGAAGGGATCAGTCAGAAAGTTCTCACCGATAGTTTGCGCTCCATGGAAAATGATGGTCTCATTATTCGCACAGTTTACCCGGAGGTTCCACCAAGAGTTGAGTACAGCCTTAGCGAATTGGGACTTACTCTGAAACCTATTCTCGACTCAATGGTCGAATGGGGGAACGCCTATAAAAAAATGTAGGAAGATTTCTAATAGCTTGAAGTTGAAAGACCTATCGTGGATAGTGGCTCCACAATAGGTCTTACTTTTTATCAGCTATACATAAAACAGTTCCTGCGCCTGTTCATGGAATCGTTCCAGGTAGGCATCAAAAATATCCCGGTTGATCAATATTGTTCCATCTATTCTGTAAATCGCACCTGCATCACTGGTAAGTTAAAGCGGACATTCACAATCCGCTTTGCTACTTGCTCATGAATGCAGATACTATCGGCGTAATTTTCTAACTACTTCTTGAATTTATATTTTCCTTTTCCGTGACCGGATACCGGTTCAATAATATCTGTCTGCACCAAATTGGAAAAAAGTTTTGAAGCACCTGAACCTTTCAGCTCAAGAAGCTCCATAACTGCACTTCTTCCAAACACCTCATCAAAACCAAACTTCTCAAAGAGTCTATGGATATGAACCGTCGTTTTTACTGAGAAATCACTACCTTTTTCGGAAAGTACGCTTTCAATATCCACTTTTTGGTCTTGAATGTCCACTTTTTCATTCTCAATATCCACTTTTATATCCCCAATATCCACTTTTTCTTCATTCAAAAGTCCACTTATATGAAGATTTCGATTATGAAGCTCATTTTTCTCGTCTAAAAGCAGATTTCTGAGAAACGTTTCCAGATACTCTGTTGTTTCGTAAATACCCTTTTGCAGGTTCGTATTCCTATGCAATGAGGCTGTTTGAAAAACTTGACAACTTCCGAGTTGTATTTCCATTCATTTTAGAAAATGGGCAATCCCGATTGGAATTGCCCACTCTTTGTACTAATTATGAAAATTTTTCAGGCTTTTTCACATTTCGTGATTCCACGGAAATCTACGTTTTCCTACTATTTTTTGTACCGATTGGTACAAAATTGGTACAAGATTGTACCCCAAGATCCAGCTATAATAATTCTCTTACAACCTATTCAAGACTGGTATGAAAATGCTGTTTCAAGACTTTTTAACGTTATATCCATATTCAATTTGAAGTGTTCATTCTTCCTGTGCCCATCTTTTCTGAACATATTCTTCTACCAGCTTCACCAACTCTTTGGCGGTCTGAATCTGTTCCTCAGCCTCGACCTTAGTAGCTATATAAAAATCATCATAATCACTGGCATGTCTTATTTCTTCTGATTCAGCAATTTTCTTTCCGAGCTTTCTTGGAAAAATCTCGGTTTTGACATAATTTTTATTGAAGTTTGCCAATGCATCCTTATGTCTTTTATAAGCATTTCCGTCTAGCGCATGAATTGCAGACACAGCATGATAGATTCCGTAATATGCACGATTATTGGCACCACGAAACTCTGTAAGCGCTTAATTTTTAGGTATGATAGAAAAATCCCCGACTACTTTTCCGTAGCCGGAGCACCTTGACAATTCACATATGATTGATTTGATTCGTTTGCACGACGTTCGATCTCAGCTTTGACGGTTTCGTCCCATGGCGCCAGAAATTCTAATTCATCATCACTCATCCTATCATCAGGTAGTTTTTCCAGCAGATAAGTAAGATAGTGATAGACGTTTACTCCATTGGCTTTTGCCATCTCTACCATTGTGTACACGATAGCGCTGGCCTGGGCTCCGTTTGGTGTATCACAGAACAGCCAGTTTTTACGGCCTACTGTAAATGGACGGATCGCATTTTCACTGAGATTATTAGAAAAACTGCAGCGGCCGTCTTCCAGATAGGTGGACAGATAGGAGCGGCGATTCTGAATGTAAGTGACAGCTTTATCCATTCTGCTTCCACGGATAGGGTTCTGCTGATCAAGCCACGACAAAAAGCCTTCTACTAGCGGCTTTTCTTTTTCAAGGCGAGCCTTTTTAATAGCATCGAAGGAAGAATACTTTGATCTGATCACATCTTCCAGATGGAAGAGCTGGTTAATGTACAGCATTCCCTGTACGGATGGCTGGGTATAATCTAGAGCCTTTCCCTTAGGGATGGCATCTGTCAGATATCTTCTGATGTGTGCCCAGCAGGCTGTGCGTTTGGCATCCGGTACTTTATTGTATCCGCTATAGCCATCACACATCAGATAACCCTTGAAGCCGTGAAGAAAATCTACGGCATTGTCCCCAGCCCGGGTCTCCGAGTATTTATAGAGGATAATAGGTGGCCCTCCGTCTTCACCGCTGCGGAACAGCCACATATATGACTTGGTCTGTGCACGGCGTTCCGGTTCATGCAGAACCTGAAGTGGCGTTTCATCTGCCATCGCGAATCCACGTTCCAGAAGTTTCCTGTGGAAGTATTCGTACATAGGAAGAAAAAATGCTTCAGAATTCCGGATTACCCAGTTTGCCATAGTAGCTCTGGTGATCTCCACGCCATACTGTTTCCAGTCCTTTTCCTGACGGTAGTATGGGAGACTATTACAAAACTTCTGGTACATTACCCAGGCAACCGTTCCGGCAGAAACCATTCCATAAAGCATATGAGATCTGCCATCTTTTCCTTTTTTGATGACCGGAATATCCTGAAGCCTGCACTGCGGGCACTCATAGCTCTTACTGTAGTATTCATATACTTTCAGTTTTGCCGGTACAAAAACCAGTTCCCGGCGGACAAACTCTTCCCCGATTTCTTTCAGTGGGGTACCACAGACAGGGCAGAGTTTCTCTTCCTCAGAAAGTTCCAGATACTTTTTTTCAACAGGAACTCCCTTAAAACGCTCCGCATCTGTAGCTCTTGCTTTTCATTTTTTTGCTGTTTTTTCCGGGAGGAATGCTTCAAGATCCTCAGCTTTTGCAGCTTCTGGATCCTGTTCCAGCTCCGCCTCATTGAAAAAGTTTAACTGACCCGGAATATCGAGGATCCTTTTTTCGCTGGAGGTGCCAAACAGTTTTTTACGGAGAAGATCTATCTCTTCTTTCAGATTATCCCGCTCCTGGGCGAGAGCCTCTTCCCGTTTATTGGCAGCATCGACAGTTGCCTGAAGTGTTTTTATCATCTTTTTGAGATCGTTTATCATGTCCTTCAGCTCACGGAGCTGGATATCTTTGGAACTGTCTGCCACTGCTTTTTCCTCCTGTTTCTGATGTTTCCATTATACCAGAAAACAGTGGCTTTTCCCAGCAAAACAGCGGATTTACCAGACCTTGAAAGTGGCGAAAATACAGCAAAAAACAAGAGTTTTATGTGCATCTTTTTTACGTTGCCCTGATTGCTTTGGGCTGCTCAATATCAATGCCAGACATCAGCCAGTCGAACTCCCGCCATGTAAGATTCCGGACCTCAGATTTATTCCTGGGCCACCGGTAAGATCCCTGGGCGGTCAGTCTTTTATAGATCATAACGATCCCGTCAGGTTCTTTTAAAATAGCTTTGATACGGTCGCATTTACGACCGCAGAAAAGAAAAAGTGCATGGTCGATCTCCATCGAAAACTGTTCCTGGATGATCGCACACAATCCATCAATGGACTTGCGCATATCTGTTCTGCCACATTATCTACATATATGGATAATGTGGCCGGACAGATATGCGCAAGAGTTTTGATGGCCTCATGGCGATCATACGTGATGTTTACGAACTCGATCCCTACGCAAATGCGGTTTACCTTTTCTGTGGAAGGGACAGCCGCAAACTCAAAGCATTGCATTTTGACAAGGATGGGTTTGTACTTTTGCAAAAAAGGCTTGATGGAAGCGGCAGGTTCCAGTGGCCCCGGAATGCTTCGGAAGCCAGGCTCCTGACACGTCAGGAATTCCGCTGGCTTATGGAAGGCCTTTCTATCGATCAGCCAAAAGCGATCAAAAGCGGTGGGAAAAAGAAGGATTTTTAATATTTTGTGCAAAACGGAGAATTTAAAAATCCTGTATTTCCAGTTCCAGAAAGGTGCGCTTACCGTTATCCACAGTCTGACTTTCTTTGTCCAGGTGTCATGTGGATGATGTCTGGATGGACAGGTCTCCTGCCAGAAAAGATGTGGATATCTTTCTAAAGAGGATGGAAAATCCGTATGCAGTCTCATTCTTTTGGGAGAGATATCCACATATGGGATACCGTCAGATTGACGGTACCAGCATTTCCGGCAGTTTGCCATCTGGCTGATATTTTCTTATAATTAATAGCAGTAAGAAAACAAAGGATGGAGACCGCTATGTCGCTTGATGCCGAGGAAATGATCCAGCTTCTATTAAAAACGAATAAAGAACAGGAACAGACGATCACTGACCTGAGGGCAACCATAAAAGATCTGCGCAGTACCATTGCAAACCTGAATGAAACACTGGATGAACTGAAGCGGAAGCTCTTTGGATCATCCAGTGAAAAAACAAAGGCTTCCCAACCAGTAGAAGAAACCGTCCCAGAGGCGGAGCCAACGACAATTGTAAAAGAGCATAAACGGGTCAGAAAGAAGAAATCCGTCCGTGCCGATCTGTACGAGGCCCTTCCCGTAGTAGAAGTTCCATGTGATATCCCGGAAGAAGAACGTATCTGTCCGGACTGTGATTCCAAAATGGAACATCTGGGCTATAAGTTTGTCCGGGAAGAGCTGCGCATCACCCCGGCAAAGGTCGTCCGGGTACGGTATATGCAGGAAACCCTTGTTTGCCCGGTATGCCGTGAAGAAGATGAGACGACCATCCTGGAAGGGAAAACACCAAAGCCGCTTCTTGCACACAGCCCCGCTTCACCAGATATGGTTGCAACTGTTATGTACCAGAAAAGCTTCCTGCACCTTCCCTTTTACCGGCAGTCAAAGGACTGGCTTGAAAAAGGAGTGCCTGTCCCACGGGAAACGGCGGCACACTGGTATAACTACTGTGCGCTGAACTATCTCCTTCCGGTCTATGAAGCCCTGCATCAGGAACTCCTGAAAAGGGAGGTACTCCATGCCGATGAAGTCCCATGCCAGGTCCTTCATGAAGAAGGGAAAAGTGCCACCTCAAAATCCTATATGTGGATCTATCTGAGTGGGACGGATGGGCTGCCTCCCATTATCCTGTATGATTACCGGCCAGGACGCAGCGGAGACCATCCGATTGAATTCCTGTCCGGTTTTACCGGGCTGCTCCACTGCGATGGATATGTTGCATACGGAAGGATCGAGGACGTTGTCCTGGTATGCTGTCTTGTCCACTGCAGACGGAAGTTTTTTGAGGCAGTCCCAAAAGCCTGTCAGAAAAAAATGAAGCTGCTGGACATCAATTCCGAACAGGAGATTGCAGAACCGCCGGAGGGGACTGCCACAGATGAGAAACTGCTTCCAGCCGAAAAGGGTGTCGTATTCTGTAACCGCCTGTTTTATCTGGAACGCCTGTATAAAGGACTCCCTGCAGGAGAGCGGAAACAGAAACGCCAGGAACAGGAGCCAGCCATCTGGAATGAATTCTGGAACTGGCTGGAAACCCTGAAGCCAACAGGAGGAAGCAAACTGGAAAAAGCAGTGAACTACGCTTTTAACCATAAGGAAACCCTTATGAATTATCTGCTGGATGGAAGATGCGAGATCTCCAATAACGCAGCAGAACGCCGGGCAAAAAGTTATGTAACTGGGCGCAAGAACTTTCTGTTTCATGATACTGTCAATGGAGCAACGGCAAGTGCGATCGTATTAAGTATCATAGAAACAGCAAAGGCGAATGGCCTGAACATCTTCCAATATCTGTACACTCTGCTGCTGTATATGCCGGACTACAAGGATGAGCCCGCAGGCATAGAACAGCTGATGCCATGGAGTGAGTTCATAAAAGAAAGATGCACAGGCATAACAGATATCGAAAACGTAAGACCGGAAAATCGTGGGAACCTGAACATTTGAGGTTCCCTGGAGGTCGTGAACGGGTGATTATTCATCGCTTACTGTTTTTCCATAATAAAAGGTTCCCCTAATGATATTTATTTTATCATAGAAGAACCTTCTAAACATTATTTTACTCCCCAATTTTCACCCATAGTTTCACATTACTATTCCATTAATGTCCTCTGCCCGGTTTGTTTCCGCCCCTTTAAAATAAAATTATCAGTTTCCAGTTGCATTCTGCTGCTTCGCCAACTCCTGTTTTAGCCGCAGAATTTCAAGTTCCAGTTGGTGCTTTTCTTTTTCTGCTTTATCTGCGCGTTCCTTTTCTCTCTGCGTATTTCGTCTTTCAGCCTGAATGTCCATTTTTTCCATGTTCTCAAACAGATAACCCATTCCACGACCTCCAATCTCACCCATTAATTCTCTTGCTTCTTCCGTGGGCACATTCATCTTCATCAGTAAAGACCATATAACATTTTTATATATTTCTTTTATCTCTTCCGGAGCATTGCCATATATGGAATCTATCAGTTCTTCGGAAACATTCCTGAACTTTTCATAATCCTCCGGTGTCTGTATTTTATTAATCAGCATCACAAGTGCCATTTCATCACACTTTTTGCTGAGTTCTTCATTGGTATATTGGTTAACACTCACTATCTGATATGCAAAATCGGGGATATACTTTTCCATTCCTTCTGCGAAATCAATCTGATCTTTCAGATGTAAATCAGCTGTCCACTTTTTCGAACCTTCGTAATACACAATTGGAATAATTAATGGATATCTAAAATTTTTCCTTTTGCTGGCATCCTTATTCTCTTTATTCCGGTTCTTCTTGTATTCCTGCCAAATTACAGTCATGTACCTGAGAAGCTGCATCGCCACGTCATAGTCAATATCACTTTTATGTTCAATCAGCGAAATCACATAAACTTCTCTTTCTAAAGTTCCATCTTCACGGCGGATGTACACTTTTTTAATCGTATCCGACTCATACTCCACACCTAGAAACGCCCGGTATTTCCGCGATACATCTTCAATATCCTCCGGCTGAACATTTGCAAAAATCGGTATGTTCGTGTAATTTCTCAGGAACTGGCTTGTCAACGTGTCGTTCTTGAAAATCTCTCTGCTATTTACATCTTTCGCATGTATTTCAGGATGATAGCCAATGTCTCTTTTTCTTTTGTTCTGCTGTGTTGTCCTCCGCATTAATCCTCCCTATGTTGGAAACAAATCGCAGATCAAAAGATATTCACGAGTTTATAGTAACATGCGGGAATGGCGAATACAAGGCGGAAAGAGGATTTATCTATTCACATATTCTCTCAAATACTTAAATGGGAATGGAATCACCGTAAGCTGCCCATTATGTACAAATAAAACATTCAGCAGCGGAAGCAATCTATCAAAACATAAATCAGCCCCATTATAACCTTCTACTTTCCTGATAACAGCTGCTCTCGGAATCTTCTGGCGCATGCCTTCACCGATTGTTCCTACGAAATAATAGTAAGCTCCATTTTCTTCATACAGCTTTATATCTAATAGAGAAGTCAACAATTCTTCCCGTCGTTCCCGACCTCGGAGTTTATTGTCTCCCTTTTCAAGCAATTCCTTTATTTTAGCAGTCTCCGGGATTGTAAACAGCCCTGAGTCTTTTATTACATTAATATTTTCATCTGCGAATTTAATAACCCCTCTTACTGTTTCCAGTTCTGTCCTCCCTTGTTCAAAAATTTCTGTCATTTCAGAATACTCATTTGTTTCAAACAGCGAAAGCTCTTTCTCCTGTATTTCAAAAGTTCCATCCGGATTAATTTTCATAAAAAAATATCTCTTCTCTTCATCAATTTTAGTCTCCATACCAAAAGATACTTCCCTGTCAAATCCAAGTTCCTCCCAGTCAAAAAGAGTAATCCTGCCTTCTTCAATATCTTTTTTAACGATTATTTCATGAACAACTGTAGCAAGTGCGAATTCACTATTATCAGAAAAATTCTCAAATGTAATATGTTGAACTGCAACTCCATCATATACTTCATCATGCGAATCATTCACGCCGTTATAATACTCTGCATTATGAATAAGTACAATATTGAGCGTATCCTTTCTTACACGTTTCCCGGTACTCGCTGCGATTTCATATTTCGTTTCAAGAAGCAGCTTTATATTTTTTATAAATAGCGCAGAATAGTCATCACCAATTTTATCCACTAAATGTACGCCTGTTTCTTCCAGAATTTCTTTAATCCGCTTAACATTTTCCTTTTGCACAGATTTTGAATAATCTATCCTGCGCTTCACCTCTTTACTCTGAAATCCCAGTCTGCAAATTCCTGCAAATTTTTCATTAAAAGCTGCAATTACATTTTGAAGCACTCCCATCTTGGTATGTTCGAATTTCTCCTTGCTTTGTAAATCAAGAAAAGTTATCTCTGTTTTCACTCCATCAATCTGTCTTTGTATAAAACAGGTCTCAGTATCCTCCTTTAACCGCCGTCTTAGCGTATTCTTTGCAGAAAAAACATATTTAGGATAATCTTCAAACTTTCTTTTTGAAAAAGTAATTCTGTTTCGCAGAAGTTCCGATGTAAATGTCCTTACATTTAGCTCCAGACTCATTGATGAGGAAACCTTTATTTCCAGGCAAGGTACTTTCCAGATTACATCAGCATGCTTTTCTTTCCCATGCTTAATCCAATCTGAATGAAAACAATATAAGTGACCGGTAAGATTATTGAATTTCAAATACTCAGAATCATAGCTTCCCATAGAATTTAACAATAGCTGAATCAGGTAATCGTCCTTTATGTCACATACATTCATATTGACAATTGAGAATCTATCTCCTTCCTCCACCTTAGCCAAAAGCTGCTTAAGCCTCGCTTTATTTGAAGGATTCTTATACATCATCAGGTACACTTTTCTGCCGGATTCAAACTTAATCGCCTTTATATCATTGCATAATTCAGCAGCATCTAAAATATATGCACCTCTTTTTATATACTTATCACTGGTCTCAAGGCAAAAAATATCATATTTCTCCGAAAATTTATCTCGATTCAAAGAATACTCAAGTTGATTTGTCTTAATACTTGTATTCATCAATACACCCCCCTCAGAATGTCCCAGGCATCCTTATCATAATAAAGTTTACCGCCAGTACTCTTTACAAGGCAAGGCAATGATATAATACGAATACCATCAAGCTCGGTATCTGAAATACTCCATTCTCCCTCTGCATAAATGTTTGCAACTACCACACATTTACAGCCACATTTCTTTGCCTTGTCTGCAATTTTCCTAATAACAGCATTCTTGTCTTCCGTCACACCTTCCTGCCAGTTTTTAAAGTCAATATAAACCGAACTTCCTGCCACTTCAAAATCAAACAATTCAAACAATGCCGGATCCTCTATCTCTTTTATCACAATTTTAAGATTTCTCTCCAGAAGAAATTTACCGACAACTTCGCCAAGTGCCCCTTTATAAATATTATTCCATAATGGCGGCGTCATAATATAGTCATTTACTTCAAAGGAAGTCGCATATCCATTTTGCTGGAACAATTCTTTTACACCAGGGATTCTAAGCATATGCTGTAATTTTGTCCCTTCCTCAGATACTTTCATTATATGATTTTTATCTCTATCAAAAGAAATTGAAACACTGTTATAATCTTCATGTTGATAATAAAAATAAGTATTTGCAGGTTCTGGAAGCTGGACATAGAAATTCCGGATAATAAAGTTTTTCTTTGCCTCTGCTGCTGAAATAGTGGGCCGCATAAGTACAAGCTCTCTTAACGCTTTCCACTTTTTTATATTGGCTTCCGTCCAGTCATTGTTGAGCATATTTTTTATTTCTTTATTCACACGTACAGCCCTAAGCGAAGCGCTATCTTCCAATGACATAATTTCTGGTGTCTTTATTCCTTGTTGTTTAACAGCATCTACAAGGGCAATAAATTCAGGATTAAAGGTACGCCCCTCCACAACAGATACGTCCAGGCAATCAGCAATACTGTCATCCGCATAAACATAAATATTTCTATTCTTCTGATTTGTTCTGCAAATACGTCCAATAGCCTGAATAATATAGCGGGTGCTCAGAAGCATTACACTTTTCTTCTGGTAGATATTGGCAAATCCATCATCATTACGATGTCCCATCATAAAAGTCCTAAATGCTTTTTTGATATTGAGCAGCGTATCATACGAAGAAAGCTCTGATGTTTCCTGCAAAAACTCCATCTGGAAAAGATATTTTACAAACTCATTTTCTTCCATATTATCGCTTAATGGAACAATCAGATTTGTGGGTTTATCCAAATAGATTGCATCAAAATCTTTCTCATTTTTAAGAGTTCTATCATTAATTTTCACAACACTGTCCGCCAGGGCTCCGGGAACTGGGTATTGTAAATTTTGCCCTGCACCGATTGTCTGGTATACTGAAATTACAAACAATTTTTCGCCAGCGGCAAGTCTTTCTATCAGATTAGTTTTCTTATCCTCATATTCTGAGCCATCAAGGAAAACTACTGTTTTTCTTTTATCGTATCCATTCCATTTTTTGTCTGCAGCAATATAGGCAAAAATATCAAACAACACGTCCCGATCAAGATCTCGATCTTTCGGTCTGGGATGCTTATTCAGAACACACAGAAAAGAATGAATATCCTCATGAGTCACAAACTGTTTAAAAGCTAAACCAATACGAAGATACCTCTTTTTGAAATAATCATTTTTATCTTCGCCTTCACCATACAGTCTCTGTATTTTCCCATAAATTGCTTCTGCCAGCTCTTTATCATCAAATACACTTAGCCATGCTTCCAACGAATAAGTTCCCTTACATCCCAGCAGTTCAGCATGAATATTTACATTCTGATAACCTTTCTGACTCTCATTGAAAGTATCTATCAATCCCTGTTTTTCTTCTGGCGTTGTCTCGATAAAAACCTCCTGCATTTTATCTTTCAGATAATCTATATCATAATTGCCAATGACAGAAGAAACCGTAGCGGTAGCAGAGATTCCTATTACTTTAGCCTTTTCACAATATCTAAGCAAAGTCTTTTCCGGTGTATTTTGAAATGAATACATCATAATCTGCGACTGCATATCATGCTCTGTATTATTTTCAAAAGCGTAGTAACGAAATCCATTCTCATAAAAAGAAAGATCAAATTCAGCCGGTTGGATTTTGCCCTTTATTTTGTGTGATGTCATCATAATCTGCGTAGTCAGATAGTCAATACTAGCATCATTTAACCGAAACAACGCCAGCACAGATCTTATAGAAGATTCCATTGTGAATGCGTCTTCGCCCTCTTTTCGCTTCTCCTTCTTGCACTGCATATAGTTGATAGCCAGAATATTTACTGCACCCTGAAAATATGTAATAAATCCCCGAAGCTGCCCTAACATTGTCTGAATATTATTCTTAGCTCTTTCTGGTTTCTTTTGTGAAAATCCAATAGAATTGATTTTCTGACCTGTATCACTATGCATTGTGATGTAAGAATTATTTGCATTAAGAATAGAATGGAACTGATGGTCCTGAAACAGATAATTCTGGTACGCATCTGATAGTTCTCCCAATGTTCTATGCTTAAACTGTAAAGAATAAGTCGAATAAATATGGTCCGCCTTTTCTTTAATTCCTGCCACAACAGATTCCAGGGTTTGATCCCGATATTTTCCGTCCTGCCGTTCCTTCGAAGGGACTGTTAAAACAGCTGGAAATTCATCTGTATGAAGAGCTGCATATATATCCTTAAACAGTTCAATGTAATCTACTTTATCATGCAATCCATTTTCGATTATTCGCTTCAAAATTGTGTCCTTAGTTGCATCAAACTCGTCGATAAAAATAACTGCATTCTTAATAATGTCAGAGTTGCAAAACATATAGGAAGGCTCAACAATAGTCGTGTTTCTGCTAAGGAATTTATCCATACTCATCAGCAGGACCTGCCTGTCCTTCGTGAATACCGCCGGATACAATTTTCCCAACCATTGCCAATTCTTATCCTTTTTTATGGCATAAATTCTCTTTTCCACTGTTCTGTAATTTTTCTCAAGATATTCAGACACCAATCTGCGAAATCTTGGTTCGGTCTTCTCCCGGAGATTTTTCTCAATACTGGGTAAAAACTCGCGAAGCATAGAAGATTTATCCTCGCGCTGCTTCTTTACAAAGTCTAAATCTTTCTGGAAATCCTTATACTCATCACATCTTTTTATCTCCGCCGGTATCGCCCTTTCAACTTCCTGGCACCATCCGTCCACCGCACTGTCCATATTAGAATCAATCAACAGAATTTTCTCCTGAAAGAGCTCCTCATGTCCAGATTCAACAAATCGTTTTCTAAAATCCTCATAAGGAAGATTTTTCTTCAGTGTAGTCACAAATATGTATTTTCTGTCCTTGTTGTCCGGACTCATACAAGAATCATAAATAAACTCAACTGCCGAATACGTCTTTCCAGAGCCTGTGGGCATGTCGATAAGAAGAAGACCATTTTGGTTTTCGTTTTCAACGTATCGTTTAATGATGTTGTACATAATGGGACACACTCCTTTTATTTCCTGGCATTTATCTCATAGTAAAAAATAATTTCCGTTTTAAAATATCATTTATTGTTCCAAATTTCGTACCCTTGTCTTCTCGCTGAGTCATAGACTGGCTGCATATTCTTCTGAAGTATATTGTAAAATTCTTTTCTTGAATTTCCTTTCCGGTACAGTTCTTGTCCAGCCCAGATAGAATGCAGATTATCTCTGTAGCAGCCTTTAAACAATTTATGTATCCCAGCTTTCTGATGTATCAGTTCATAAAGCAAGTACTGGTTATTAGCAAATTTTTCAAAGAACGGATCCCATTTAGGAAGTTTATTGCTTTTGGACGAATTAAGAGAGGAATCCATAGGCATTAAATTCCATAATTCGTCATTCATTACAAATGACCATGGGATAAAATGATCCACATCATACTTTTTATGAATTACAGGATTACCAGTAAATACATCTCTTATCTCGCTTAATTCCAGAACTCCTTCCCATAGTTTACGAACATGATTAAGTTTACGCATTTTTTCATCCATGGGTGTAAGTTTATATACAAGACCGGGAACTTCCGGATTATTGTTTTGCAGCCATTTTACTTTCTCATATTGAATCCAGCCAAGAATGGATACCGTATTATCCTGTATCATTTGAATCCAGGATGGCTGAAAATAAATTTCCATCTTAAGCTTACTGCTTTTTCCCAAAGTATATGGAAGCGGCATAACTTCTTTATTAATTTCTTCAATACTGCTTACCAATTTACGACTGCTTCCCCAATCAACCCCCACTCCTACTTTATCAAAAAAGCCAGCAAGTGCTCTATAAGGCACCATAGTGGTCACCTGTTCTTTAAATCTCTTCAAATCTACTGTGTATTGAACAATTGCATTTTTTATTTCTATTTTAGATGCATTTGCAGGAAGATTACTCAATTCCGATAATTTGAGTACAGCTCGCTCCAGACCGTCTCTGACTTGACCATCCATCTGTATCCCACTCAAATGGATGTGAAATTCTCTGACAGAATACCAGGCATTGCTAATCATCTCATCTATTACAGCATCAAATGTTGTCTCCTTCACTCCCTGTGATATTAATTGAACGATTGCTTCCAGCCAATAAAACTTATAACAATATGATGGATTTTTCATCATACGGGAAAAGCATTCAATATCAAGTATATTATAATATTCTACATCAAGGCTTAGACTGTATCCATCTTTCTCAGCAATAAGTTTAGCCATTTTTCATCCCTTCTTCCCGGCCTGACATCTTCGGTAATCCATTGCTCTTCTATCTTAAGATCGGGAATATTCTTTATGAACTCACTGAATAACTCAATAGTAAAATCAGTAAAATATCTGCCATTTCTTTCACCTTCAAATTCTCCATATTTAAAAGATGTATAGATAACGCCTGAAGATTTCAACGCTGTTACCATCTTATAAAATACTGTTCTAAGTTCATCTTTGGGCAAATGCAAGATAGAAGAACATGCCCATATACCATTATATTCATCTTCCAGGTCTAGTTCTTGAAATAACATATGGTAAACCGGTATTCCTAAATAGTCACTGGCTCGTTTGCATAACTCTTCTGAACCATCTACAGCAGTTACTTTAAGTCCAATTTCTAGAAAATACTTCGTGTCCCTTCCGGAACCACAGCCTAGATCAAGGATTTTGTCTCCTGGTAAAGCATTTATAAATTTATTTTGTGTATCTTTTAAATCCACTGATATTGTGTCAGCAATAAATGTAGTTACATTTTGATTATAATAGTCTAAGGTTTTGTTTTTCATATCACTTTTTAGCAATTAATCTAATTTACTATGTACTATAACTTCACAATATAATCTGTTTTTTTGTTTTGCAGGCTTCCAATCTTCTTCTGGAACTACAGTAAATATGCAATCATCCATAGAAATGTCAAACAAGCACTCTTCATCATTTGAAATATCGTTTTCTTTCAAATTTATACCAAATAGCGAATCTGATTTTTCATTATATACTCTATAACCACAGTATCTTAATCTCGACAAATCAATTTCATCCTTCTCTTGGTATATTGTAATTATATCCGTTGCTTCATTTATAATCGTATTATAAGAGATATCTTTATTATAAAATAAATACAGCGCATATATCTGAAGCACTTCGTCATTTTTTTCCAGCATAAAAAAAGTATCATTAAATGTTAAAGATATCTGATAACAATTTTCAAAAAAATCTTTATGAATCGTCACTAGTAATTTATTTTCAATAGACTTTACTTCTTTATCAAAATACATCCCCTTAGCGACGTTTCGATTTTTGGGATAAAACGCCAAATTAGAAATTCTATTATCGTAATGTCTATTATTTATGTGCTCTATAACAAATCCCCTTTGATAAAACTTTTCAACGGTCTCTTCACCATACCATTTTTCCATTATATATTTATGCAAATAGCCAACACTTCTATTTTTTATATACCCCTTCTTATCTCGGTTCCACACTAATCCATCCAATTCGGCATGATAATCTTTTCTATCAGTAGTTATACCTATTTCTTTTTTCTCTTTATTCCTGACTTTAATATTATTTTTGTCGCCCCATATTTTTATAATTACTTTTCCCATAATTCTAACTTTCCTATTTTATCATTGTAAAAATACTGTAGCATCATTTTTCAATATACACAATCACCTATTTATTTCAGAGATGCAGCTATACTTTTCTTCAACTGCATATATGCTTCATAAGTAGGTGTCGTTCCTTCCAGGAATCCGCTCTGGTAAGCATCACTTTTTTTAATATCATTCCTTTTTAAAATATTGGAAAGATTTTCGGCTGTAATGCCATTTCGGTTTCTGGTAATAAATATACTATCGTTACGATCATATTCATCTAAAAGCTCTGAATAATGAGTAGAAAAAATCAGCATTCCTCCATTTTTGTTCAGCTTTCCATCCAGGAAGAACCGGATTAAAGTGCTTACGATTTCCTTGTTGAAATGATTCTCAATCTCATCCACAACCAGGCAGCCCCCCTCTTTCAGAACCTCCTGTGCAAGTGTAAAAGTAATCATGCCTTTTATCGTTCCGGACGAAAGATAATTATTCAGTTCTATAGAACTATTTAAAATAATCTCTTCTTTCTCCTTAAATTTCAAATGAATTATTGGTTTCTCATTTTTTTCTTCAAAATATAAATATTCAATTGTCGGATCCAAATAAGAAATAATCTCCGTTGGAATACATTCGGAAAATGGTAATACATTCATATTAGTAAAGAACAGCAAACTGACTACCTTAATATGTTCACCGTTTTTCTTATTGTAAGCGATCATAATGCTCACATCATCAGACAAAAAACTTTCCTGCTCATTTCGAACTATAATTGGTTCTCTCCCATCAAAATCCAGCATAGCTTTACGCGTTGTTACTTCTTCAATATTCTTCGTCCACAACGATTCCGAATCAATCTGATATACTACCCCTTCTACTTTAACGTTCTTAGATGTAATAACTGTCTCTAATCTACAAATTTCTTCATTAACTTCTGAATAAAAATATATATTCAAGACCGCTTTTTCCGTATTTCCTAATATATCTTTTGTATTGATATGATTGATTGGTTCGTTATTTATGATTCCCAATGCAAGAATAAGAACCTTCAATACAGAGGTCTTTCCAGAGGCATTGATTCCTATAAATGCATTAGATGGATTTAAATATATATTGGAAAACAACGAATATAAATTTATTTTATCTTCCTCTGCCACTCTTTGCTGCGCATAAAAAGGCAAATCCAATTTTTCTTTAAACAATGGCAACCCTTGTGCTGTGACTCTTAATAATTTCATTTAGTCCTCCAAATTTAAAAACGTTTTTTGCGTTGATATTTTATATTTATTACTATTATATCCATATCTTCATAATTTATCAACGTATAATTCGTTTTTATTTATACTGTCCAACCAACCTCCCAATCTCCCCTTTCATCATCTCCACCACATCATCCGGTCCAAGAATTTTTATATTTTCTCCCAGTGAAAACACCCACCCCAGGAACTGTTTGCTGACGTGTATATCTACACTCACGGTGAAGTGCTCGTTGTCCGCTGGAATCATCATTACATCTTTGCCAAAACGGTCAATAATTACACCTGCCAGATTATTCTTTACCAGTAATTTTACTGTCCGTTCTTTTCCACCAAACATTCCAAAACTTTTCTTCGCATAATCTGCTATATCCAGCTTTTTAAAATGTTCATTTCCTTCTCTGCTTTCTTTTGATAGTTTGATATGCAGCATCTTGTCCACGCGGAAATGCTTAATCTTTTCTTCTTCTGAGTCATATCCGACCAGATAATAATTTTCATTATTCCAGGATAAGCCCCAGGGACTAATGTGATACCAGGCACCACTGTGGCGAAGTTCCATTTCTTTTTTCTCATTCCACTGATAATACTGGAACTTGATCTTTTTATCCGCTGAAATTGCATTGTGAATCGCATCTACTGTGTAATAGATACTCTCATTCATGGTTTTAATTCTTCCAGATACAAATACCTGGCGCTGCAGTTTCTGGGCATCATATTTACTTACCAGGGTTTCCAGTTTTTTGATTAATGCATTTGATTTTTTCTCTGTGATAAATTTCGAAGACTGGATTGCATCAACCAAAAGTTTTAATTCCGGGAGTTCAAAGGCACGATCTACAACATGATAATGATAGCGGTTTCCATCTGGTTCTCCCTCTACCTCAATACCAAGAACACTCAAATCTCTCAGATCATTATATATACTTTTCCGGTCTGCCGTGATATCATATTTGGCCAGTTCTTTCATGATTTCAGGCATGGTAATATAATGCTCATCATCTGTCTTCTCCTGCATGATCTGAGCAAGCCGGTATAATTTGAATTTCTGGTTACTTCCTTTTGGCATCTGACCCATCTCCTTTTATCAAGTGATAAGTCCAGTATACCATATTGCTATTGTGATTGTCCCTTTCTTTGCAACATCGCCTTTAATCATTCATATAATCATAGTAATCGGATTCGCTGGCAAACAAGATATATTTACCATTTACCAAACCCATGTAACCATCACCTGTATTAAATCCCTTCATTGCCAGCTTCTCCATTTCTTTGAATTTCTGATTTAACCTTCTTTAATGGTTACAGTTTACAGCAATAGGTGGGGTATAAAAATCCCAGATAAACTTATTCTTATATATAAAATGGAGACAGCCCTAAGGACTGTCTCCAATAAACTTTAAAATCTTTCGCTTCTATAACACTTCAAACTCACTTCAATGTCCACTTCAAAATTACTTCAAACAATCTTCATTTTACTTTGAAGCATTTTCATTTAAACCGTTTTAATTCTTCCCCTTCCACTTTCTGAAGCTATCTTGTCAGCTTTATACCTTCAATACTATCTACTATAGCTTTCCGATTTCGCTCATGCAGGTACACCGGATTCAGTTTGCTTTCCCAGTAGCACTATCACCTTTGATAATTGTAATATTACGCTTTATTTCAAACTCATAATGCAATTTATTATTTTTTACAACTACTTTATGTTTACCTTTCATTCATTATCCCCTAAACATACTCTCCAGCAATAGCCAAAAATTCCTGCATATTATGAACGATCTGGTTTGTATTTAACACCTTAGCTTCGAATTTTCCCTCTCCAAAGTCCATAATATGGCGAAGATTTATCGTCAAGTCTTTATTTTCCGCAATTTGCATTATCCATTTTGCACAGTTGTCACCGCACACAGAGGCATTAAACACCCGATCATTTTCATCAAATGCCATGAGCATCAATGTTTTTACTCCACCCGATAAAGCTTTAGGAGATATCGGACCTAACACAGGGCTCTCAATTAAATGTGCCCCTACTACTTTCGATTTATCTACATCAAAAATCATCTCAACAGATAACGGATTTGTAATCCATTCATCCTCATACATATTATCAAAGTATGTGGGAGGATGATAAACAGCCTCTTTCATATCACCTAAATAAATGTTTAACATTTAGCACCCCATATAATCAATACAGTCTGTGAAGTCCATAATTCATCATCTTCTTTTATTATATACACAAAGAGACCGGATTACCAGTTCCAGTCTCTTTTATTTTTATTATTCTCTTGTATAAATTAATACAACTTCGCACCTGCCGGAATATGGTTATCCACCATCAGAAGATGAAGCTTCTCTTCTCCCTCTTCCTCGTGAATAGCGCTAAGCAGCATTCCACAGGATTCAATTCCCATCATGGCTCTTGGCGGCAGGTTGGTGATGGCGATCAGGGTCTTGCCGACCAGTTCTTCCGGCTCGTAGTAAGCGTGGATTCCGGAAAGGATGGTACGGTCTGTGCCGGTTCCGTCGTCCAGGGTGAACTGGAGAAGTTTCTTGGACTTCTTAACAGCCTCGCAGGCTTTTACCTTAACAGCACGGAAATCAGACTCGCTGAAAGTATCGAAGTCTACCTGCTCTTCGAACAGCGGCTCAATCTGTACTTTGGAGAAGTCAATCTTCTCGTTTGCAGTAAAGAAGCCATTGTTGTCACCAGCTGGTGCAGCAGCTTCTGCGCTCTCTGCGGAAGCAGCAGCACCAGACTGTGCAGCATTGTTTGCTTCGTTCTTTGCAGCACCCTGGGATTTCATTGTTGGGAACAGGAGCACGTCACGAATTGCCAGACTATCTGTAAGCAGCATAACCAGACGGTCGATTCCGTATCCGATACCGCCTGTCGGAGGCATACCAATCTCCAGTGCATTCAGGAAGTCTTCGTCTGTGTGGTTTGCTTCCTCATCACCAGCATCAGCAAGAGCATCCTGTGCTTTGAAACGCTCTCTCTGATCGATCGGGTCATTCAGCTCAGAGTAAGCATTACACATTTCCCATGTATTGATGAACAGCTCGAAACGCTCTACCTTATTCGGATCAGAAGGTTTCTTCTTAGTCAGCGGAGAAATCTCAATCGGATGATCCATAATAAAGGTCGGCTGGATCAGCTCTTTCTCACAATATTCCTCAAAGAACAGATTGATGATATCGCCCTTCTTATGGCGCTCTTCATATTCAATATGATGCTCAGCTGCAAGCTTCTTAGCAGCCTCATCATCTGCAACTTCATCAAAATCAATGCCTGCATATTTCTTGATTGCATCATTCATGGTCAGACGTGCGAATGGCTTTCCAAGATCGATCTCAATACCATTGTAGGAAATCTTTGTGGAACCGCAAACCTTCTCTGCCAGGTAACGGAACATGGATTCCGTAAGTTCCATCATTCCTTCATAATCTGTATATGCCTGGTAAAGCTCCATCAGTGTAAATTCTGGATTGTGACGGGTATCAACACCCTCATTACGGAATACACGGCCAATCTCGTAGACTCTTTCAAGTCCGCCAACGATCAGTCGTTTCAGATAAAGTTCCAGTGAAATACGAAGCTTAACATCTTCATTCAGTGCATTGTAATGTGTCTCAAATGGTCTGGCAGCTGCACCACCAGCATTGGAAACCAGCATTGGAGTCTCTACTTCCATGAAGTCACGGCCAGCAAGGAAGTTTCGGATCTCTTTAATGACCTGAGAGCGCTTGATAAATACGTTCTTGCTCTCCTGGTTCATGATCAGATCTACATATCTCTGACGATAACGCATATCTGTATCTGTCAGTCCGTGGAATTTCTCCGGAAGGATCTGCAGGCTCTTTGATAAAAGAGTCATTTTCTCTGCATGAATAGAAATCTCACCGGTTCTGGTTCTAAATGCAAAACCTTCCAGACCGAAGATATCGCCGATATCAGATTTCTTAAAGTCTGCATAAGAATCTGCTCCGATAGCGTCTCTTGCAACATATACCTGAATGTTTCCCTGTAAGTCCTGGATATTGCAGAAAGAAGCTTTTCCCATGACTCTCTTGAACATCATACGTCCAGCGATTGCCACATGGAGCGGGCTGGCATCCATAATACTTCTTCTCTCTTCGTAGTCGTTCTTCTGAACTTCCTTCGCCTGCTCTTCATCAAGACCTGTTACATCCGGCTCTGTACGATCCTTCAGCAGCTCTGCTTCGTGTGCCTCATAAAGGTTCTTTACTTCCAATGAATGATGGGTCTGATTAAATTTTGTTATCTGAAATGGATCCTTGCCATTCGCCTGAAGCTCTGCCAGTTTATCACGGCGGATTTTCAGAAGCTGATTCAGATCCTGATTCTTCTGTTCTGCCACTTTTGTGCCTCCTTAAATATTACGCTGGATTTCCAGCACTTTGTACTTCATGATACCGGATGGCAGCTCTACTTCTACAATATCACCTGTGTGTGCGCCCATAAGAGCCTTTCCTACAGGAGATTCATTAGAAATCTTGCCTTCCAGGCTGTTTGCCTCTGTGGAGCCAACCAGCTTCAGTTCTATATCTTCGTCAAACTCGAAGTCATGTACTCTTACTTTACATCCTACGCTGATCTTGTCAAGATCGACTTCGTCCTCAACTACAACCTCAGCGTTCTTCAGGATTTTCTCAATTTCTTCAATACGCGCTTCGATATCTCTCTGCTCATCTTTAGCTGCATCGTACTCTGCATTCTCGGACAGGTCTCCCTGCTCTCTTGCCTCTTTGATCTTACCTGCTACTTCTTTTCTTTTTACTACCTTTAAATCATGCAGCTCTTCTTCCAGTTTTTTAAGTCCTGCATAGGTTAGTAAGTTCTTCTTTTCTTCCATTATAGCCTTACTCCCTTTCATTCCGGCGGCTTGTCGCCCCGTATCATACATTTCTTATATGCTGTTTCTCCCGGAAAATTCCATTACTATAAAAGTCCTGAACAAAAAGCTGCAGAAATATACCAACCACAGATAACATTCATTCGCCAAACAGTCCACTTTTATAATTGTTAATGCCTGCAGAAGCAGACATTTCATTACCCAAAAGGGTACAAATTCACTAGGATATTCACAGTTTCACCATTATAGCTAAATCAACAGGCATTGTCAAGACAGAAAAATAGCGAACAAATGTAAAAAAAGATGCCGCAGAACCACCATTTTCCGTGATTCTGCGGCATCTTACTTCTTAATTATGCTATTCTCTCAGAATATGCTTCTGAAGGGGGAAAAGTTATCCTTCGATGGCAATGTGTTTCTTCTCTTCCACTGCTGGTTTCGCTTCTTTCTTCGGAACAAACAGTTTCAGAATGCCATGTTTAAACTCAGCCTTAATATCCTCCTGCTGTACGTCCTCGCCTACATAAAAGCTTCTGCTGCAGGCTCCTGCGTAACGCTCCCTGCGGATATAATGACCGGATTCTTTCTCCTGCTCATCTTTGTCCAGACCTTTCTCAGCGCTGATGGTCAGATAGCCATTCTCCAGGGAAGCCTTAATCTCATCTTTGGTAAATCCTGGAAGATCAACTACCAGCTGATAACCGTTATCCATTTCCTTAATATCAGTCTTCATAACGTGGCTGGCTCTCTTGCCATAAAGCTTCTTCTCGGTATCTTTCATTGCTTTATCATCATAATAGAATGGAAAATCATTAAAGAAATCATCAAATAAGTTCTCTCCAAAAATACTAGGCATTAACATAAGTCATCTCTCCTTTTTATATATGCTGTTTACCTTGTTTCTTGGAACTCGGGTGGTAGGGAATTCATAAAGCCTTTCGCTTTTGCTTTCTTTTTATCCCCTTCCTTTGTTCTAGTTGTAATATAGCACCTATTATTAGCACTGTCAAGTGGTGAGTGCTAATATTTTTGTGAAGAATTTGTGAACGCTACGGTCTGTGCTAGACGGATATCCACCGGACATCCAGCCCCCATCACATACTGCATAAAAAGGAACAACATATTTTTGCAACTTATCTTGCACTTTCACTGCTATCAACAAATGTATCTTCTGTTTATATATATTATTACCATGAATTTGCATTGCTCAGTCTACAATCCCCAATAACCAGTCTCTGGCATTAATACGTCGAATTCCCTCATATTGTTCTTCTGGTTCTTCATCCATTGTTAAGATAATCTTTGGATAATGATCTCGTATCGCCTGTAATGGCCTTAATTCTCTTAAAAGTGTATTTTCATCTCGTACAGTCAGTGCCACCTGGAAATATACTGTTCCCTTTTTATTCTGTGCCACAAAATCCACTTCATATGAATCGATTTTTCCAACATACACCTCATATCCTCGACGTAACAATTCCAGATAGACTATATTTTCCAGAACATGTCCTGCATCTGCCTGCCTCGAACCTAAAAGCATATACCTCATTCCAATATCAACTATATAATATTTTTCAAGAGTTTTTAAATATTGTTTCCCCTTTATATTATAACGTTTTGCCTGATATATAATATAGCTCTCGCTAAAAGCCTCTAGATATTTTTCCACCGTTTTTGTATCAATTTTTCGCCCTTCTGAGGTCATCGTATCTGCAATTTTTTTTGATGACAATGGATTTCCTATATTATCAAACACAAATCTTAAGACACTCTTAAGCATCATAGTATCTGTAATTTTTTTTCTGTTTATAATATCCTTTACAACAATCGTATTATAGATTCCTTCCAGATAATCTCTGATCTCATCTGGCTGATTTTTTAATTCCAGTGTAAACGGAAATGAACTATTCTGCAAATACTCAGCATATTTGATTCCTCTGTCATTCATACTGCCAGTACTCTCCATATATTCCTTAAAAGACAACGGCAACATTTCAATCTGAATATATCTTCCTGAAATCATAGTTGCAATCTCACTGGACAACATATATGCATTGGAACCAGTCACATAAATATCTATGTTTTTTTTAATATAAAGACTGTCCAACACTTTCGGAAAATCTGTTACATTCTGAATTTCATCAAGGAAAATATATGTCATTTTTCCATCAATCAGACGTTCCTTTAAATATTTATATAATTTCCTGTAATCTGTCAGTTCTTCATAATCAAGATCTTCAAAATTAATAGAAATAATCTGTTCTTCCTCAATCCCATGCTCTTTTAAATAATTGCGATAAATTTCCAGAAGCATAGATTTTCCACAACGTCGTACACCTGTAACAATTTTAATCAACTGCTTATCTTTCCAGGCTATCAGTTTTTCTAAATATTCTTTTCTTTCTATAATCATAATAATGCTCCTTTCTTTACTAATTATATTCCAAAAGCAACAAAAAAATCAATAGTTTTAGGATTGTAGTCCCAAAACTATTGATTTTTTTATTTTTATTGGAACAAAAATTAACTTACTAGCTGCTTCTGATAGTTTACTGATGGCAATAGATCTTGCAGATGGCATTACTTTCCACAGCACTCCACAATGGCCTTTTCCACATCTTCTATCTGGAATGGTTTTGCCAGATGTGCGGTCATGCCGGCTGCGAGACATCTTTTTGCATCTTCCTCAAATGCATTTGCAGTCATTGCAATGATCGGAACTATTTTTGCATCCGCCCTGTCCATAGCACGTATGGCTTTTGTTGCTGCGATACCATCCATAACAGGCATCATGACATCCATCAATATGGCATCAAAGGTTCCGGGAGAATTACTTTCGAAGTACTCCACCGCCTGTCTGCCGTTTTTTGCAACTGTAACCTTCGCACCGTCATCAGTCAGCAACATTTCTATGATTTCAGCATTAAGCTCATTATCCTCGGCTGCCAACAGATGCAATCCACGAATATTATATTTCTCTGCAATTTCCTCATCCTTTTTCTGTTTCTCTGCAATCTCAAAAGGAATGGTAATGACAAACACAGATCCAACTCCCACCTGACTTGTCACTTCAATACTTCCATGCATCTGCTCAATCAATCCCCTGGCAATCGCCATTCCCAGACCAGTTCCCTGATAAACACTACGGGCATCTGTTTTTTCCTGTGAGAACGGATCAAAAATGCGGCTCAGGAACTCTGCACTCATCCCTATACCTGTATCAGAAATTGTCCATCTGTATGTACAGATCCCATCATGTACATCTACAGCCTCCATTACCGTGGTAATCTTTCCTCCCGGCCGGTTATACTTAATGCAGTTTCCATAGATATTCAGAAAAATCTGGCGAAGATGCAGTGAGCTTCCATAGACATAAGGATAGGGAATATCCTCCTTATTTTTCTCATAAATCCACTGAATATCCTCATCTGCTGCCCTGTGTGTGATAATGCTCTCAATCTCATAGACCAGATCTTTAAGACAGATATATTCATGAGTCAAAACAATATGACCTTCCTCTATTTTGCTCATCTGCAGAACATCATTAATAAGGGAAAGTAAATAATCCGCTGCTATCCTCATCTTTTTATGATTTTCCCGTATCAGTGCTTTATCCTCAAAATGGGTCTCATCAATCTTTAACAGACCAATAATACCATTCAAAGGTGTCCTGATATCATGGCTCATACGGCTTAGGAAATTCGTTTTCGCCCTGCTCTCGGCACGCATTTCATTAAATGCAGCCTGAAGGCGTGCCTGTTCCTGCTCATCCCGTTCATGTCTCTGTGTGGTATCCT
>ERZ772889.894-NODE-894-length-30075-cov-3.255663_pt1 | contig 30075 bp, 53 predicted proteins | sample MGYA00512127_ERZ772889 | MGnify/ENA primary metagenome ERZ772889 (study PRJEB29015, sample SAMEA2737689) | human gut metagenome | biome: human gut; feature: human-associated habitat; material: faeces | place: China | collected 2012 ...
GTATGGATTATAGGTCATCAATGTCTAATATAAAAGAAGACGATTATGATACAAATGATAATAGCAAGCCTTTACAAGAGACAAGTAACCAAGACATATAACGAAAACAAAACATTTGTTTGCAACTTTGTTCTTGAATATAGAGATGAATTTGACAATTTACATAAGGTATCTTGCTTTATGTACAATCAAGAACCAATTGCAATCGAAAATAATCGCTACTTAGTCGAATTGGAAATTTATGCAACACAAAATGTTACCTATAAAAGTGACAGAGTGTGGCTAACTCAAAGTAGAGTTCTCAAGATGGAGCCTCTAATGAACGAATTGGAAGAAATAGGTGCCAAAGAAATAATTAAAAAGTATTATAAAAGATGAACAAAGATAAGACTTCAATAACAAGAGACCACCAATTGATAGAATATATTTTCGAAGAAGATGATCAACAAGAAGTTGTTTCTACTAAAGAATATGTATTAGAATTAGAAAGTAAGGATACGCAATTAATCAACGATATTTGGTATTAAAAATCAACCCATTGCAAAAACAAACTTTTTAGTATATCTTTACGCATAATTTAGATAAAAACAATCAAAATGGATCGAGTAAGTAGAGAAGATATAATAAAAGAAGCTCCAGACTTCGTTCAAATAGCATCAAAACACATGCAAGATGCGTATGTTGAATACGAAAGGGCACGATTGAAATTAGATCAATGCCCAGATCGTTTTCTTACATATATTGGACATGATAACGTGATGCATTCCATAGATTTAAAGTATGTAAATCTAAAAGGTGTAATGAAGAATCGAGGTGCGAGTGAAGAGTCAATTAGAGATGCACAAGAGATAAGAGCAAAAGTCTTAATGCCTCTACTTGGAGAATATAATCGTGCGAAAACCAAGTATTTCCATACATTTGATCTCTATAATGATAGAACAAAAGCTCTCGCTAAATTAACCCCTACATTACTTGATCTTTTTGGATCATTATGTTCGATAAGAGATGTTCGAAAGATTATTAAACAAAAAGAAGGTTACGATCTTGAAGAAGGAGAGCTTCAAAAGTTCTATAATGAGAATAAAACGGTGATCGAATCAAGACAATCTAAATTCGTGTTAAAAAGCGATAAATACAGGGTTGCAACCGAGGCCGGTCGATTAGAAATAATCAACGATATTCTCACAGACTTACTTCTAAAATATGAAGAATATATTGAAAAAGGACAAGAGACTAAAGCAGTGAATATGTCTCGAGAAATAAGAAATCTTCTCGAACAAGCAAGAAAAGAAGTAAAAGGTAATGAATTAAAGCTTACGGTCGACGGTAAAATTGATATTAGTGCAACAATTCACGGAGGAGAAAACATAAGTAGAATTATGAGAGATATCCCTGTAAATAGCATAATTATAGGGCTTGTTGCAGCAAAATCTCAACTCAAACCCGAGATATTAATCTATCAATTAGCGACATCTTGGTATAAAGACTTTAATGGATTTAATAGAAACATCCTTGGACAAGATCAAATAATGCTCCCTGGAGATCTTATTAAACAGTACGATTGGGGAGAATTACAAGAACAAAATACAAGATTTCTAAATGAAATGAAACCGCCTGAAATTACTGATATAGAGATAATTCAAGAGGAAAAAGGAGAAGATATAAGAGAAAGGCTCAAAAAGAAATTAAAAGTAATGAGAAAGGGTTAATTGTATCTGTTTTTAGTTTATTAATTGATTACAAGAAGATTGGTTTGAGAAAATAGATCTTCTTACTTTTAAGTAAAAATAGGTTTAATTTAAGAAAATGATACGAGAACAATGAGTTCCATATTAACACATCAATGACCCAAAAGAAACAAGAATTAACAACCAAATAATATAGAAAGAATATGATAGTAGTAATAGCAACAATAGAATTAGGTGAAGGAACAACAAAACAAGTTCATGTTCCAGTGGAAACGAATATAACAAAGCTTCCTCCTACAAAGAAAGAAAAGGAAACAATTATCAAAACAATCGAAGAGAAAGAACAAGGCAAAGTGTTGTCAATAGACTCTATAACATGGAGTGAATAACTGTTTTTGTATGTTAGTCATGGGATTTATTAGTTGTGAAACTACGTAAATCCCTTTCTTTTTGTTCATAAAGATGGAAGAATGAAAAAGTGAATGAAAATTGGTGTTTTGTGCAGCGAGATTCTATTCTAACAAGTGTGTTGACAATTAATGATTTAATAAGAAAAGTAAATAAGAATGGAAAAATTAATATGAAAATTGCAACAAAAATAATGGTCGATAGTGTTGCAACATTAAATCAAAAGGTGTATCTTTAGACAAAGAAACAAAAACAGTAACGATATGAGAAGAGCAATAGAAGTATTGAACAAGAAAAGAAGCGAGTTATTGAACGAACTTACCAACATGGACATCTATGAAAGAGTGTATAATCTAAAGATGGACAAGTTGAACAACCACAAAGAAGAGATCATTGAATGTCTAAAGGAATTGGGCTTCAAGAATGTGAGCTGGGATGAAGAAGTAGAATACAACCACTACAGTAAAGATAGAGACTATAGTGAGATGAAAGATCAAACAATGTGGTACATATTCAAAGTAACGTATAAGACGTATAAGGATTATAACAAGGCTCAAAAGAGATTTGATATACTAAAAAAGAGATTTGACGAAAGATTCAATTGTAGCATAAGAATGAGTTTTAATCCATTTATATTCCAAAGAGAAAATGATCAATACGTAAAGATATATCTCTAATAAAATGTTGCAACATTGGTCGAAAAGGTGTATCTTTAGGTATCTAAAAAGAATAATCAATTAAAACAAGAACAGTATGAAAGCATTTAAGGTAAGTGATGTAGTTAAGTTCATCAATTATGAGTTAGAAGAGGTAAAAGCACTTAGGTGTGTTGAAATCCAAGAAATTGGAGACGAACAAAGCATTGTAACATTTCAAGATGAAATGACTAACGAGATCTATACTTTCTATGAAGAAAGTAGCACACTCCACGATATAGAGGATAGAGAGTGCGGTTGGTTGTTCAATGAAGATGACGAGAGAGAAAGCAAGATCGAGGCCATCACTGAAGATATTGGATGTTGGTCATACGATATGCTTGTTGAACTTGAACAAGCAATGGCAACAATTAAAAATAAACACCAATGGCAAGGAAGATAACAATAAATTAACTCCGTAAAATAATAAGAGAAGCTTCCAATCAGTCTCTCATTGAGTGTTTTATGTCTCACCTATTAGACGATTTATAAGAAAAGAACGATCTTTAGACATTGATAATAAGAGAGCAAGTTATTACTAAAAATTCAATTATTAATTCATGTTATACATTTTACTTATGGTAGTGTGATAACTTGCCTCTTTCTTATCTAACTTATTAATTTAAACAAGGATAAACAAGTTATGAAAAATCAACGAGCATTAGAAGAATGGCTTAAGGGCAGAGAATTAGACCTTATGACCGTAAGTGAAGTGAATGGAGACTTCGATCAAGACATAGTCATTGGTGCGATTACAAAGTTCCTACAGAGAATGTGTCTGGACAAGTCTTATAGAATCAGTAGAGAGAATAATGTATACGAAACGTACAAGATTAAGTTCATGTATGGACTATCAAAATATAGACCCACCACCTATAAGGAATTTATTGAGAAGTATCGTGAAATAGAGAAACCTAAAAGTTTGGAGGAGATGATGGAAGATCTTGATTCAGGGATTCAATATGTTGTTCACGAACTCCCTGTGAGATTCTTATTGGAAGAATTGATCAAAGAATGTCCTGAACTTCTTAAATATGAATGTCACTTTGTTTCTCCAAATTCTATGATTATAGAGCGCAAAGGGAACACGAAGCCTTCCAATTTTAGTACTTTTGTCAGTCTTGAGCTTACCCTTTTTGAATTAGAGGGATTGATCTCGATTTATAAGAAAAATTCTACTTCCAAAGAAGGACCTGAGATCATGGAAGAGATGGTAGAATGTGCGATCTGTTGGTGTGACAAAGACAACAATAAGTTCATGGTAGTGGCCGTCTATGGTGATCAATTGATTATGGAAGAAGTAAGTCGTAATTCCAAAAAGAAGAGATATGTGGTCGACAAGAACACTCGTGAAATCCTATTTAAATTCAAAGAAGCATGATCAAAGACGTATATGAACAATTAGTAAGTGCTACCAAAAAGCAATGTCCATCAAAGATCATGTTTCAAGATGGAACTAAATGGACAGCTTATGTTGAAAGCGAGACTTGGAGAAAGAAAGGTGTTGATGATGAAATCATTGCTGGATCTAAAACAATTAAATGTTCCTATATCATAATGGATGGTGAATGGGAAATGACTCATATTAATGGTGTTGAAATTGAAGAATGTATTGAATGATGGAAAAGATTGAATTAATAGCTCTTAAAAGAGTTCTAAAGTGTATTGATCGAAATAAATTGGATGAGTTTTATAATATGATAGTAGAGGAAACTATCGAAATGAATCAAAAATCAAGACTCGAACTTCTACAAAAGGTCAACGAATCTTTGAATCGTATAGAAACAGAATTTAAGGAAGCCAAAGAATGGTTAGATTGTATAATTGAAAAATATAATTAGATATTATGGCAAAGAAAGATGACAAATGGGTAATGTTTCGTAATCTCGTATTCAATGAAATGGGTATTACGAAGGAAGACATTAGAGGGTGGATTAACGATATAGTTAAAGAAGAGGCTAAGAAAATAGTGCAAGATGCATTTGAAAGAGAAAATCCTGAGACTATCATTAAGCGCTGTATCTATCAATCAGGATTATTTGAAAGAGGTTTTAATAGGGAAATCACCGATAAGACAGCTAAAATATTGGCAGAGGAAATAGATATTAAACTTAAAAACAAATAAAAAGATGAATGATCAAAAGAACAAATTTGCCTTATTTTGCATTGAAGTAGCACAAGCAGGAGTGGCTCTTACGAAGCAAGAATTGGAAATAGTGTTTAATGCTGGTTTGAAGTTGGAAGGCTTTACAGAGGACGATCTTTCTAAAATAAATGACGATCATCTAAAACAAGCTCAACAATCAGTAGTGGCTATCAATAAACGGAAGCAAATGATTGAGGCTCTTACATTCAATCTATTGACTAAAGAGACTGTAGATGAGTTGGCTGCAAAAGATGATCTTGTAGAGCATGTTATGAAAGCTCGTCATGTAGCAGCAGTGATGGTAGATGAATTGATGGAGCCAGATGAAAGACTTGAGAAGGTAGTGAAAGATGGAAGAAGAGTGATCGAGACTTTCATCGATCAATGGAAAGAGATGAATATACCTAAAAAAGAGTATGAACAGGAAGAAGATGCAACTATAATTGAATGATCTTATGAATATAGAACAATTTGAGAAAGCCAAATTCTTACAAGTAAAAATAGAAGGTTGTAAAGAGAAAATCAAGAAGCTCGAAAAAACAAAAGGTTTCTGTTGGATTATTTAAACATAGTGAGATTAATTATGATCTCACTATACATTGTGAGTCACCTTCTCCTACTTTTATTATAGATCAGTTGAAATTGAATTATAATGAATTAAAAGATGTTATTGATTTTTTATTACAGAAGGCCTATAAAGAACTTGAATATTATGCAAACGAGTTCGAAAAATTATAGAGAACCTTTCTTGAAGATTATTCAATATAGAATAGTATCTTTACAATGTTTATAATAAAAAGGCTAAGGTTTTTGATTTAGGGTTTGGAGGAGTTGGTTGGTTTTTGATCGATCAACTCCTTTTTAATATCATTCATTAAATTATGATAAAGATGAAAACAAGAAAAGAGATTATTAACGAATTAAAGAAATACTTTAGTATCAAAGAACTTGTTTGTCAACACGTGTATAATAAATACCGCGAAGATCAAATTTGGTCGTTTTTCTCAATACAAGCACTTGAGACATTACTTACATTGAGAAGAGATATCTTAAAAGTACCTTTGATAATCAATAGTTGGAATAGTGGTTACACACAAAGAGGATTGAGATGTAATCTATGCCCTATTCCTAAAGAAAAGACAAGGTTGGAAAAAGTCTATATGAGTGCTCATTGTACGGGAGAAGCGTTTGATATTACAGTGAAAGGTATGAGTGCAGAAGAAGCACGAAAAAAGATTGCTTCATTCGAAGACTTTCTACCATATCCTATAAGACTTGAGAAAGATGTGACGTGGTTACACATTGATACTTATGATGAAGGAAATGGATCTAAAATAACTTACTTCAAAGCATAATCATTCTATTTAAGTTGAATGCTCGTTATTTCTTGTTTAATTGCAAGTTTAACGAGCATTCTTCATATTGCTACATCTCGTGTATTAAAATCTATTTAGACCTGTGGTCGAATCTTAAAGAATCTTAATTTCGACCACTTTATTGATGAATATGTTGCTACACATGTCACAAAGGTGTATCTTTAGGTATCCAAAAGGAGATAATAAGTCGAACGATTAAAGATATACGATTATGAAGACAGTAGAATTTAAGAAAGGTCAATCAGTAGTTGTAACCACAAAGAATGGTAAGGTAGAAGGTATTATTTCAAGTGTTGATATGAATGTTTGCACTTTTGAAACAGACTATTCAGTAGATTATTTAAAAGATGGTAAAACCTGGACTATGATTGGTGTACCTGCAAGAGCGATTGAATTAGCATAAGTTTAACCAGCAAGGCGAACAAATTACCAGAAAAAGTTGTCAGAGACATAAACTTTTGGTATCTTTAGACACAGAAAAGAACAATAATTATAAACCCTAAAATATTATAGATTATGAAAACTTTAGAAATGACTGTAGAACAATTGAGAAAAAGAGCAAGTGAACTTGGTATTAAGAACGCAAAGAAGTTCAAGAAAGATGAATTAATCGCAATGATCAATGAAAAAGAAGAAGCTTTGAAACCAAAAGTTGAAATTGATCCATCTCTTTCAAAGAAGCAGGAATTTTATGATTTCATAAATAAATACGATGCGTCAGTGCAAGTTGATGAAACTCGAATCACATTGACTTTCTCAAAGGAACTCTATAACGATGCAGTTGAAGAGCATAAGGTAAACAAGAAATCTTTTGGTGTTATGTTTTATTGCTATGATAAATACCTTCGTCAAATTATTTTCGTTCGCAAACAAAAGAAAGAAAGAAAGTCAAAGGAAGCTCTTGACATGCCTCGTGGTGAACAATCGTTAAAGATTTATAAAATGTTGATTGAACATCCCACATGGTCTCATTATAAAATTCGTTCTATTCTTAATTGTACATATACAAATGTTCGTAGAGTGTGGTTGATCTATGTCAAAGATAAGTTTGTAGATCAAAGAGAATTTAAGACTACAAAAAGATAAATAAATCGGTGTATCTTTCATAATAAAAATGTATCTTTACAATGTAATAAAAAGAAATGATTATGGCATCACACATTTCGCAGAACGCAAGTATAATATTAGCTCGATATATAGGTCGTATTGAAAAGCAAATTGATCAAATCGAGAAAGAGAATAAACATCTTCAAGAAAGAGGTATTATTGTTGAAGGGATCGACAACTCAGTTGAATCTCTAAAACAAATTATGAAAGACTTGTTTGAATGTGCAGAAGAAAATACTTTAAGAATATGAACAAATTAGTAGCAATTATTCATGGACATTTTGGAAAAAAAGTCTTGAAGAAAGAGTATCGCGAGATGTGGGTAAAATTTACCTACAGTGCAATTACAATCTTGGCAGTATTTGCATTTTTTGCAATGATGCAATTTATGAGTTGGTGTAGTAACTTTATAAACTATGTATTCAGATGAAAAGATTAAGTGAATTTAAAGATGACGATATCTTGGCTTTTATTGGACGTGTGAATGGATATACATATATTGTCCAAAGGAAATATCGTAGTTTTGATGTATATGGAGACAACTGTTTTAAAAAAGCAGTTCGTTTACCTACATCCAGAGATTTTCAATCAAGATTATGTAATCCTTATTTTACAAATGAGCTTTTTAGAAAAGCAACAAAAGAAGAAATTGAAGAATATAACAAATTAATAAACCAAAAAGATGAAGATAGTGATAGATACAACATTTTATGATCTAAATGATCTTGAAATCAAAAGAGTTCACGAGTATTGTAATGATACTAAACATGATTATGATTATTTGGAAGATCCTTTAGATGGAAGTATCCAAGTGTTTGGAATGAGTGAAGAACATTATATTGAACTTAAAAGTATATTGGTATGATGAATACAATTTTACTGGCAATCATAACAGGTTGTTTGGTTGGAATATCAGTAGCTCTTTTATATATAATCAGTCAGGCTACAAAAAGAAGAGAAGATCTCGAAGATGGATTTAATGAGACAATACTTGTTCTTCATTGGATTGATATTCGATCAAGAGCTCAATACATTCACCACCTACAAAAAATGTATAATAAACTTATCAGTGAAGACAAGTATGAAGAAGGTGCTCAATGTAAGAATGCTATTGAAAATGAGATTGCTAATTTTCATAAAATATGTAAAACTTGGGAGGGAAATGATGAAAAGCGTTTTTAAAAGACTTATCAGATGGGCTTGTAAAGAAGAGCTTAATGAGATGCATAAGAAATTAGATGAGATGCACGAGGAAACTGATAAATTAATTAGATCAGGCAAAGAACTTGCTCAATATGAAAGAGAAACTTAATATTAACGTATCCTGAAAAGGTGTATAACTAATTAAAAAAGGAGGCAAATTATGACAGTACAAGAATTGATTGATAAATTAAACGGCATTGAGAATAAAGACGTTGATGTTTTCCTTGATTCAGGAGATATAAATCTATGGAATGCCAACGAAGTCTATATTGATGATGATGAGACAATAGTAATCATTGCTAATTGAATAAATATGAGCGAATTGACTAAAATGATAAAAGTTCCTCTTTGGAAATGGAAGAGCGTTTTTGTCTTGTACTCGAACACGCCACTATGGGAAGTATGAGCCGTTCTAATTATGATTTAGAAACAATGAAATCTGTCATTGATGATGCACAGCAAAATCATTATTATGGGGTTGTTAAGTCTGATTTAGAACAACTAATCAAAGATGGTGGTACAATTGATGATTTGAAGGAGTATATCAAACGATTAGAGTAAAACAATAAAGAAATGGATAAATTATATTTTGAAAAAAGAAAATCAGAAATTCAATCAGAGATTGATAAATGGAAACAAAAGAAAAAAGACTTGGAAGATGAATACATATCCTCTAATCAACAGTTCCCTATTGGAAGTAAAGTTTGTATAACCACTCCTGAACATACAGGAATGGTGTTATTTACTCGTGAGAAAGTTTTCTTCCCAGAAGAAAAAAGATACTCCTATGTGGTTGGTTATGAAATACGATATAATGAGGTTGTGCCCATTCTGATGAAAGCAAAGAAGGATGGCACTATTTCAAAAATTCGGGATTATATAACATTTGAAAGAGTGATAATTGAACTGGCGTAAATCTGATACAAATATGAATAAGAAAGAAGTAATTAAAATGGCGGAGAAATATTCAAGTAAACGCCATATCCAAGATGGGTATTTAGCTGGATTTCAGGCAGCGTGCAATATCATAAGGCAGAAATACCAAACATGCTATAACGAGGATTTTTGCGATGAGATGAAAGAGCTTGCACAAGTTGCATATATGGATTTAGATATTGATGATTAACGTAAATCGGTACAATCTGGAACGGATTAAGGAGAAAGGAGATTGAAAATGAATGAAAGGAAATTTCTTTTGTTTAAGAAGGCATGTTATGATGTCGGAACACGTTTTTATTTTGTTGTAAACGGTAAGATTATCGAAACGGTTATAAGTGATGTAATGATTGATTATCATAAAAACATTGATTATGAAAAGCATTCTGTAAGGTATCATTTCTGCACTATGGACAAACATTCGTTCAATGAGTTTTCCGAAAGAGAATTGGAAGATATGATACGTAGGGGACTTGTTTTATGTATTGAGTGATAGAAAGGAGATTGAAAATATGAAAGGAAATATATTTGACAAAATAACGAAGTTTCAATTGGATTAAACGGGAAACCTATAATGAAAACTAAAACAGTTATTGAACCGGATTGCTATTATGAACAAGCTTTGAATGAAAAGAATTTTAGAAAAAGATTAAAGAGGATTGGGTTAATATGACAACAATTAAGATTTCAAATTTACAAGAAGGAGATGTGTTTATGTACAAAGGCGTAATGTATGAGATTGTACACAAGGACAAATGGGAAACCTATTGTAAATATGTTAATGATAAACATCAATTAGGATGGTTTTCAAGCGAATATTCTTATTGTAAGTTTAGTAATTATACAAAAGTAGAGATTTAGATGCTATGAGTAAATATCAAACAGAAGCCGGAATAGAATGTACACCGGAAGAATGCAAGCTTATCGATAGTTTGAAACGTCTTGCAAAGAAATGGGAAAAGGATGGAAAACGATTATGGCTTTACAGTGCAAGTGGAACGCTACATGTAATGATGCACGGAGATACAGAAGATAATCCCACACCGGAATTTACACAATATGGAGGTAGTAATATTGAAAATAGTGTAACTATTATTGACGGCATATTAAATGATGGAGGAGATTGGTAAAATGAGTAAATATAGATACAGAGAAGTAAAGAACGGAATGGAGTAAAATAGAAAAGGAGGAATAAATCATGTGTAATTCAATAGAATGGGGCAAATGCGAAATATGCGGAAAGGAAGACCAGTTGGAACGTACTTATTTCTACTATTCAATTCATTGTGAATGTTGTGGAAGTAAAGACGAGAATGGGCAAAATAGGCATTTTGAAATGGTAAGACATTGTAGAAAATGCCCGGCTCCTATGCCTAAAGAAATACATCCATTATATAAAGCGATGGATGGTAAAACTTATCGTGCGAGTATTTCTAATATGCTTCCCGTTGATGTTAGAGGGGGTTTATCATAAATGAACTGATAATTAAGGAGGAATAATAATGAGTAATACAGAAGAAAAGCATTGCAGTATATGCGTACATTATGAGATATGCACCAATTTCCAGATGTATTGCCACGCATTGAAAAGACGCATAACAACAAGAAAGCAAGCGAAAAATTGTAAGTATTATAAATATAAATGGGAGGGAATAAATGATGCACCAGTGTAATTATTGCTGTTGGTATAATGAAAGATACGGGAATTGCGATTGTCCGTATGTAATGAAGAAGTCGGCTTGTGATAAAGCTAAAAAGAAGAAAGAAAGGAGTGAGAAATGAAATTAAAACAAGTATTATCAATAGAACAAATGAAGCACTTGCAGGAGCTTGGATTAGATACGAGCGATGCAAGTATGTATTGGGCGAGGGTGTCACATGGAAGCCGTGTTTATGATAAATCAAAAGGTAAATGGTTTTTGAGTTTACAGAAGGAGTTTCAAACTTGCGGGTTTATGTCGTATGAAACACTTCCTGCTTATACCTTGCAGGACATTCTCGACAAGCTGCCGACACTTATAATTATAAGTTCCGATTTTTATAAGATTTGCATTGAACCGTCTTGTGGATATTGGGATATATATTACTATAAATCTGATGCTACAGAACTTATCTCGAAAAAGTCTGAAAATATTATTGATGTGGCTTACGATATGTTGTGCTGGTGTATTGGGAAAGGATATGTTAAAGTTAATAAGGAGGTTAAAGATGGAAGAAAAGAAAATTGATTGGGAACAGAGGCGTTATGAATTGGCGAAAAGTTTTGCGACAGGCATTGTATCTTCCCATACAGTTGAAGAGATAAACAACTCTTTTATCAGAAATGACTATGGATATGAGGTTGTATCTGATTTATCAATAAAGTTAGCCGACATCCTTATTAAAAAACTGAAAGGAGAATAGATAATGAAAACAGAATCAAGTGTATTAAACCCGTATGATGGTTTATTTGGCATGCAAGGATGGATTTGTCCGAAGTGTGGACGAGTGTATTCACCGTTCACTCAGATGTGTTTGTATTGCAGAAATGGGAACTCCTATACCATAGACATTAATACGCATACCGAAGAAAAACGTAATTCTCACGTAAGTGAAGAAGATATAAGAAACAAAAACTCGTGAGATGAACTCTTCGTCAATTTAATCGCACCACTTTATCGTCCAACTCCAAAATGGAAAATAGTTTGGAATGAAGAATTTAAGCAATATGTTGCAATTTTAAATTAACAATAAAAGATATGGGAAAATTTACGTATACAGAAGGAACATCTGCATTTATTGATTTCCTTTGTAGATCAAATAAGATCAGTCTTCTTTCCGATAGGAAAGATTATACTGTTGAAGAGGTTAAGTTTATCGAAGGTGAGCTTGAATACCCTGCAGAAGATATTATTGTTTTGAAACCAAGAGTTAATATCTCTTCTTATGGTTTCAAGAAAATAACAACAGCTCTTGGGGATATTTCCAGGAATTATGTTTTAATGAAAGAAGAAGTTCTTACTCGTAACATCTTTTATAAATTTAATAAACCAGGTGCTCTCTATGAATCTTTAACCATTTATATTCCTTGGCAAATTCTTGTTGAAGTGATTAAAGATTTCGATATTATTTCTTATCTTGACCCTCTACAGATGAAATAGTTTTTATCTACAATTTTCATAATCGTAAAAGCATGTTAATTCAAGTTTGATTTGAATTTTAACATGCTTTCTTTATTCCTCTATTTGACAATATTGATGAAGCAAATAAATTAATATTTTACAAACTTTTTAATCTAAACTGTTGCATGGTCGGACCAGAAGGTGTATCTTTAGGTATCAGAAATGAAGTAATAACAATTAAAAGATATGCGATTATGAAAATAGAAATTATTAATCATCAAACAGGAAATCAAGAAATAGAAGTTTCAAGAGGAATCTACTTCTATGATTCAAAGGGCAATCAATATAGATTATTTGAAAATAAGTTTGGAGAATTGGAAATTCAGTCTACAGACGGAGCTTTAGTTTTGAGACCGGTAGTATCAAATGAAATAATCATTAAAACAGAATCTAATATATCAATGCTAATAAGAAAGGGTAACTATCTAATTGGTTATGATCTGGCCGATCCAAGATTCGCAGATTTTTCAATAATTGTAATCACAAAGAAAAATTTCAATGGAACTCTCGAGGTCGTGCTCAACGAATTAATAGATCGAAAGTTTAAAGGTAATCTTGAAAAATTAGCTCAACAAAGATTTGAAAAGTTAAAAGAACAAGGAGTTATTAATATTAAATAAGAGATATGAAAACAAGTGAATTATTTGAGAGAATGTCTAATATAGTAAGACAGGTAGATTCAATAGAAACAATTGAAGATTATCTTGTGGATGTCACAACTATTATGATGTCTGTAGAAAGCGGTTGGAATGGTGAGTTTTATTGGGCAGTAGAAGAAGACGGAACAATTTTAACTAAAAATCTTAACGTATTTAGAAGTAAAGCGGATGTAGATAATCGAGCTTATACATTGGAATATAGTTTAGGAGAATGGAGTATTAAAGAATTTACTTATTAAAATTTTATAATTATGGAGCAAATATTATTATTAGGATCTTATTATATGATTGCGATAGCAATAGTGTGGATTTTATTAAGTGGATGTGTTGGAAAAACTGCTCAAAGACAAGGAAGAATGTATTGGGTTTGGATTTTATTTTCATTGATCTTTTCTCCTCTTTTAGGAGCAGTAATGATTCACTGTCTTGGTCCTATTGAAGTATGGAGAGAATTGCCTTTAGAGAAACAAGAAACAATGGAAGAGGCAATTGAAAGAGTAAAAAGATAATTTGGTGCTTCAAATTCTCAAGATGAAGAAGATGAACGTATAATTCGTGAAGCAGATGCTCGTATTCAAAGTCGCAAATTAAATAAAAGATAAAATGGAAAGATACATCTATAAACAAAATTCTATTGAGAAACCATATCGAGTTATTGTGACACATAAAAGAAGACGATATCAGGGAGGTTGTCACGAAACACTTGAAGGAGCAATAAAAGCAAGAAATGAAATTTTGAAAAAGATTGGTAAATGTATAGATCCTGACATAAAAGCAAAAATGAAAACTATACTCGAAGACCTTGAAAATCAAGTTGAACAATTTACAATAGACTTTAATGAATATCTTTCTATTGAAAAGGTGAATACCTGTAGATCTATTCAAAGGTCAATAAGACAATTAACAAAGATGTAAAAATAAGGGAAGTACGTAAAAATACTTCCCTTTCTTATTTAGACCAATCAATAATGTAAGAAAAACGAAAGAAAATTATATTCAATAAATCCTTTTTCAACGGCGCATGCTTCTTGTTCAAAAGCAATTTCTCTGTAAGCTTCGTGACTTAATTCTCCAAAACCTTTCAACCATTTCTTTAGACCAAATTTAATAACTGGAGGGGTTTTTATAATCTTTCCTATGAATCTTATCAACCATTCAATTCCATAATAGATGTAAAAAGTGAATGGAGTAAGAAGTAACAACCACAAATTATTGATTGTAGTTCCTAAAAAGAGCCACAAGAAAAATCCAGGGAGACATAAACTTTTCCATTGAAATGCATGACACTCTTCATGTTTAATCTCTTCTTTTTTATAATATTCAGGACCTTTCTTACATAGAAGTAAAAACATGATCAAGATCATTTTGAAACATGGAATAATGATCTTAGCAATTTTTGAATTGTAAATGATTTTCATATTAGTAGCTTTTAATTGTTTAAGCATAAAGATAGCAATTAAAATCAATGAAACAAAAGAATAAATTCACAGATTTTTAACTTCTTGATTATCAGTAATATTAACTTTTAAGTTACGATAAGCATATTAGATGCAATCTAATATCAATCTTTATAAGTCTTTATAAGTAGGAATATAGAATAAAAAGAAGAAAGATCAACTATTATACAAAGTATAATATTAGCTTATCGTGATTTAAAAGTTCAAATCATTGATAATCAGGAAGATAGAAAGAAGATAGAGTTAACAGAGTACCTCTATTGATGTAATAGTAGGTAGATAGAATGAAATGTAGTACTTTTACAGTATGAAATATTAACAGTATTTCTTTATGGTTAATTTTGGTTCGAGAGAATAGAAGTAGACCTATCATTAGATTATTTTTTGTTTTAAAAGGAATAGTTCTCTTAGAGAAGAGATACTTAAAAGGATTGAAGTTTATGAATCATTCTTCAATCCTTTCCTTTTTATATAAAATAAAAGTCGTATCTTTACAATCAAATTTTAAAACAAAAATAATTATGAAAAAACAAATTAAAGAATTACTGCTAAAAGCAAAAGAAGAACAAGAAAAGAAACTTGACTCTTTCGAACCAAGTTTTGACAATAAACTCCTCTATTACGAGATGTTAAAATCATCAGGAAAGCTTAAAAACCACGATATAGAGTTTTTCAAAAACAAATCCCACATGATCTTGACGTATACAGAACGATTAAATTGGTCTCATACAAAGGTAAGAAACCACTACGAAACACTTCATGTTAATGGTCAAATTGCATTTGTCAAAGATCATATTGAGATAATTCGTGATATTGATTGTAGTACTATATGTACAATTAGAAATCCTAATTACGCAAAAGCAACCTTTAAGATCAAAGATAGTAAATATCATTGGGATGTTAAGTGTCAAGAGATTTATAATTATTTGATAGCATCACAGTATGGTATAAAGCATAAGTATTTTAGAAAAGATCAAGTACTTACAGAGCAATCATTATATCAAAATCCAAAAACAATTGCAGAGAAAACGGGATTGACAGTAAATGAAGTAAGATTTAGATTGAAGAATGTATTTAGAAATATTTTTGGCCAGAAGGCTTATCATAAACCAAGTTTTGAAGAAAGATTAAAGAGAGTTCATTCATATTCGAGAACGAATACTATTGTTATTCCAGAAAGAATTGAAATGAGAGCAATATTTAAAAAGTTACTTAATGATTTTGGAATCGAAATTGAAAGAAAAGTAAATAATGTAAAGAAGAAAGTTGAAGAAGTTAAAAAACAAGTGACTGAAAAAGTTATTGACCCTATAATGGAACAAGTTCAGAATTGTCTTGATGTATTATATGATTTAAGCGAGGTTATTTTAAATGAAATTCAAATTGAGAGGATACGAGGATTTATTTATAGAAATCAAAATTTAAGCAAATTAAAGCAGGTAGAAGAAGTTTTATTAATATATGATGAAGATGATAGATTAATCGATGAATTGAGAAAATTAGGATTTAAAGGATAGATTTGATAAGAAAAATTTGCAAATGATTTATATTATTCCTATTTTTATGCGTTGAATTCGAATTTTAACATTTAATATAATAACTCATGATTGATATTAATAAAAAAGAATTTACTTTTCTTGAATATAGAGAATTTATCGAGAGGCACAATCTTGAGAGTTTTTCAAAGTCTCAGATTGATGCCTTTTCGATAGATGTTCTTGAAAAGTCGAAAAAAGGAGAACTTGATGAATATGAATTAACTTGCGCTACAGCAGACTATGCATCACTTCATCCTGTAATTGTAGTAAGAGAAGATCTCACAAAGAGTATTATGTATTGGAGAGAGGCTCAAACTGAAAGTGTTGATAATATTCCTGATGGAATTTTTAAATCAATTGACGATAATGCATGTCGCAAATTTAAAATCACTCCTCTAAATATTCTGAAGGGCATTGCTGGCATTAATTGTGCCGATACAGATGCAATCGAAAAAGCTCGTAAAGGAGAGCCTATTGGTGCTATCAAAACATGGGCTGGCAAAGAGTATATCAAAACCCCCGATGGTTGGAGACCGAAAGGAAAAGGTAATCAATCGAATGAACAAGAATCTAAAAATTCAGCAAAGGAGACTAAATCAATAAGTGATGAAGATAAGAAAGCAAAAGAAGTGGAGCAATTAAAAAATAAATTAGAAGAATTAAAAAAGGAAAGAAAAACAGCTTTTAGAAAACAAAGAGTTTTGCAACATGAACTTTCTAATACAACAGGAGGAAAGGAAGATGAAACAGTTTCATAGATTAAGAAATTATCTTTACAGTTTCTATATACCGTTCTTACTCAGCGCTCCTCTTTCTTGTGTCTCTGTAACAACTTTTATTGAAAAGTACGTTTATAACGATTGGGAATTTTTAAAGTATCTAATGATTCTTATTATCATAGATACGATTATAAGCTGGTTTTACCACCTAAAAAAGAAAGATTTTTCAAGTAAGGGTTTTGGAATGATATTTATGAAGATACTTATTTACAGTGGATTGTTGATAATTTCACATGTAATAGGTAATTTTACAGTCGAAGGAGGAAATGTAGAACATTACGCTTGGTTTAGATCGGTTGTATGCAATGCTCTTATAATAAGAGAAAGTATCTCTATTATTGAAAATTCGGCTAAAATAAATCCAACGCTTGTACCAACGAGAGTTAGGAAGTATTTAGCAGACTTTGACGAAAATGGCTCACCAAAAAAGAAGGAGGGTTCTGATTATGTCAAATGAAGTATTACCAGGAACTTATTCAAGAATAGGAACAGAACAAGATCCTGGTTCGTTTAGAACAGGTGGAAGCGCAGGTGGCTCAATGAAAATGCCACCAAACATTGTAAAAAGATGGGTACTTGAATATAATAGATGGAATAATAGAAACTATTGGATTTCAGGTGGAAAAATTTTCCATACCACCAGTCTGGTCAATGATTACAGGAGTATGGAGTAATATAAGAGTCTGGTTAAAAGATGGAATATGGAGAATGAATAGAACTCTATTTTCAACCAATAATATATGGTACAATAATTTCGTTTGGATAAAAGATTTAATTTGGACAGTATGAGTAAAATTGATTTTTATCAAATAACAGATGGACAGACAGGAGCACAAGTTACTGCTGGTTTACAAAACAATTTTTTGGCATTAGAGAGCGCGATTGCTGAATCAGCAGCGATGCCAATTTCTTTAGATCCTAATTCAGGAATAATTAATAGTGAAGCACAATATAATGCTATTATTCCTGAAAGCTATAAAACAGAATATCCTTGGGATTCAACAATTCAAGACATTCTTCCTTGGTTGTGGATTAATGTGAAAAAACCTCTTGTTGCTGGTGTTAAGGTTTGTATTCGTAAAGACAATGCCTTTTGTATTTTCAAAAATATTCCTGAAAACGTGGGAACAGTTTCAGAAGATGGAACAGTTATTACACTAAAAGCGTTGAATAATTATTTTAGTTTTGAGATTAAAAACGATTTGGGTGTTCCCGAAGGAAATATAGCAGGAGCTTATCAAGTATATGTTCTTGATGAAAACGGTGCAGTCATTCAATCGTTACATTTTGCATTATAATTAAAAGAATAAGAATATGAGACTTTATAGATTTATAGGAGAAGGTATTGATGTTACACTTGTAACAGATGGAAGTTGTAATCAAAAGAAAGTATTTATTACAGAATCACCCAGAGGAATTGTTTCTCCAGGTCAAGTTCTTGGAAAAGATGAACCTAACCTTGGTGCAAAACTACAGGCAATGGGTTTTAATTGGAAAGCTGGTCAAGAGGTAATGCACGAAGAGCTTGTTGCATTCGCTGAAAATAACGCATTAACACTCGAAATTAATCCTCAGGGGTTGAATGAAGTTGTAGCAGTTGAAGCTGAATGGAATGACGATGATGCATGTGTTTTGACAATTCGTACTTCTATTCCTGCTAAAAAGGAAGTTGAAATCATTTTCCCTAATACGGTTACATTGAATGAATCGGTAAGTCGTTTTGGTGTGATTCGCGGTGATAAGAAATCTCTTGCAGCTATGGTAATGTCGAAAGATGCTATGGCTTTTACCCTCGAAGATCTTGGATTAGCAGCAAAAGAAGATCTTAATGTTGTAGTAACTGCTGAAAGTGGTATACAGAAGTTTGAAGTAACTGCAGAAATGTAATTATGCTAAGGTTATTATTTACAACAGAAGATAACTCCAAACAATTGACCGTGATAACTGATGGATATGACGGTCAATTGAATGTTTTTGTTACAGAAAACGTTATTGGAGACGTTGATTATTATAAAGGTATAGGCATTGTAATCGAAGCTGGTATGCTTTATAATATTGGTAAATTTAAAGAATGGGCTTATAATGCAGTAGTGCGATTAATAGCTTATCCTGAAGGTCTTAATGAAAATGCAGAGGTGTTAATCGACATTCGTGAAGTATATGAATATAAGCTAACAACAGAAGAACCTACACTTAATTTTTCTGCTACAGGCGGACAAGATATGTGTGTTGTGACTTCTTCTAAACAACTTATGAAAAATGGACAGCCAGAAGGAGCTGAGATTGGAGTTCCAGTGACTTTTGTTACTTCAAGTGTAGGTTTTACAGTAAATGTAGATGGACAAGTTATTGCTTCAGAAAATCCTACAGATCAAGAAAGAACTGGAGTTGTAATTGTAACACAGGCAGAAAGTGGTAAAACGATTGAGATTCAACTTGTACAGGCTGCATCTGTAATTACATATGAAAATTCATTAACAGTTCAACCAACTGAATTATCTTTCACTGGATTAGGTGGAATTAAAACTCTCACAGTAATATCTCGCAAAAATAAACTGGTGAACGGTAAGGAATCAGGTTCATTTGAAAAGATTGACACTGATATCGAATTGACAGGTATAGGATTCAGTTATCTTACAGATGGAGATAATTTTGATATTGTTGCAGAAGAAAATACTGCAGAAGCTGCGAGATCTGGTAAAGCAACAATATCTCAATCAGTAGAAGGTGGTAAATCAGTAGAGATTAATCTTTCTCAAGATGCAGCAGAAGTTACGTATGAATATATATGTTCAGTAGATCCTACATCTCTTTCTTTTATAGCAGCAGGAGAGACAAAAGTGTTCGGAGTAACAGCTACCAAACAAAAGAAAGTCAATGGTTCTAATAGTGGTGCAGCGACTGTTGTAAATTATACAACTGTTGTGACAGGAGATGGATTTACAAAGGGTTCTACTGAATATTCAGTAATTGCTGCAGAAAATACAACTACCAGCATGAGAACAGGAACAGCAGTAGTAACTACAGCTGAGGGAGATAAATCTGCAACAGTATCATTGTCTCAGGTAGGGATTACAGCTTAAAATTAAGAACAAATGGGAAGTAAGAAGAAACGCAGATATACTTCAAATAGAGAGAAGCCAGACTTTATAACAAGTCTGGCAGATCTTTCGTTAGAAGAAATTGACAGACTGCAAAAAGCAGTACCAATGGCATTTCAAAGTAAATTACAAGCATCGTTAAATTCAAATGATCCTACAGAGATATTTAAAGCAAACGTGTATCTTGGTGAAGTAAATAAAACGCCAAATCATATACAATCGATATTTTTTGATCCAAATGATTTTACTGGTAATGGTAAAGGATTTAAGACTCAAAAAAGTGTTCTTTCTTTTGAATCTCTTCGTAGGATGGGTGATATTTATATCATTCGTGCCATTGTGAATACTCGTATAGAGCAGATTCAAAACTTTTTACATTTCTCAGAAGATGAGCAAAAAGAAGGTTACACTATAAGAAAGAAGAAAGGTCTTTTCCAAGAAAAGAATTCAATCAACCTTTCTAATGAAGATAAAAGAAAAGTTGAAAAGATTGTTGAATTTCTTGAAAATGGTGGTTGGAATGAAAAATGGGAGAACATTGATGGATTTCAAGATTTTATAAGAAAGATTACTTTTGATAGCTTGACACTTGATCAATTAGCATTTGAAATTCTTCGAAATAGAAATTGGGAGTTAGAGAAGTTTAGAGCTGTAGATGCATCGTTGATTAGATTTTTAGATACAGTTGATCCAAGACAAAAGGATAATTATGAAGAATATCGATTCAAAGGTTATTTACCAAGATATTGTATGGTGTGGGAGGATATGATAATTAAGAATCCAATAACACATGAATCAATTTTATATTATCCATGGGAGCTCGGGTTTGGAATAAGAAACAAAACTTCTAATATTAGAAAGAATGGTTATGGAACGAGTGAACTCGAAACACTTGTTGAAGTTATTACTTGGATATTATGGGGTATGCAATATAATGGTAACTTCTTTTCACAAGGTTCTCAACCAAAAGGTTTTGTGAATGTGAAGAATCAAAACATTTCCAATTCTACATTAAATGAATTTAGACAAGCGTGGACTCAAACGATGAGAGGAGTTCAAAATTCTCATAGAGTGCCAGTCATTAATGGTATTGATCTTGAGTGGGTTGATCTTCAAAAGAACAATCGAGATATGGAATTTAACGAATGGCTTAAATTTTTAATCATTATAGGTTGCGCTGTTTATCGAATGGATCCAACAGAACTTGGATTCCAATTCAAAGATCAAGCACAGATATTTGGACAAGATGGTCAAAAAGCTCGTTTACAGCATAGTAGAGAGAAAGGATTAAAACCTATTCTTGTATTTCTTGAAAATATAATCACTAAATATATTGTAAGTGAATTGGATGAAGACTTCGAATTTGCATTTACGGGTATTGAGGTTGAAGATGAAGCTGCACAAGTAAAACTTGATATGGATAAACTTGATAAAGGTATGGTAGCTATGCAGGATATTTTTCAAAAGTATTCTGGAAGGCCATTTGATCCAGAAAAGGATATTATTATTAATCAGGTTTATCAATCAGCGAAACAAACTGAACAACAGCAGCAAATGTTTGGAGCTTCTGTTCCAGGACAAAGTCAAGAAGAGGGAGTCCCAGAAGAAAGGAATGATTTTGGAACAGAAGATGAAAATCCATTTGATAAATATAAATCAATGGATAATCCTATTCTTCAACCAGCGATTGAATATTATCAAAAGAATTTATGGAAATAACAAATGCCACCAATTAAAAACATAAAAGGAATAGATGTTAAACAAATGTCGAAAAAATCAAACATTGTTTATCACACAAAAGACCCTATTAGATATCCAAAAGTGCAATGTGGGTATGAAGGATTAACTCAAGTTATGTTTGCTACTCAAACAAATAATATGATGAAGGATTTAGTTGATAAAATGATTGAGATTACAAAATGATATTTACTCCAGAAGACATACAACAATTATTTTCAATAATTGATTTTAGATTGGCAAAGATTGTTGCTGATGTACTTGGAGTGGGTGTTCTTACTCCTGAGGATAAAGATCTGTTGATAAAGAATGGATACAATTGGAAAAATGATCTTCATAAGATACCTCCATATTATCAATCTTTTCTCTTCGGCAGATTATCTTCGGTTTTATCACCATCTCAATTAAAGTCTTTAGATTATCAAGACTTCTCTTTGTTCATAGATAAAAAACAATTCAAAACATTATCTACACACGAGAAAGCAGTTTACAATGCTGCGGCAACTCGAACATATTCTTATATTAAGAGTATGGGACAAAGAATGAAAGATATTCTTACAAATGCTGTATCACAAGAAGAAATGACTCTTTTAATTGAAACACAGCGACAATTAGAACATTCTACAATTAAAAAAGAAATTATTGAAGGAGTTTTAAAAAAGAAAAGTGTTCAAAATATTGTGAGTAATATTGGTCATTCGTTAAATGATTGGAATAGAGATTGGGGTAGAATAGTTGAAACAGAACTTCAAGATATTTATCAAATAGGAATGGCACAAACTATTATGGAAGAACATGGTTCTGAAGCAATAGTATATAAAGAAGTTTTTCCTGGAGCATGTCAACATTGTATCAGATTATATACAACCGGAGGTATAGGTACAAAACCAAGAATATTCAAATTAGTTGATCTTATTGCAAACGGAGACAATATAGGTCTAAAAGTAAGAGATTGGAAACCAACGTTAGGTCCAGTTCATCCATTTTGTTACGATGATCAAACAGAGGTATTGACGGACAAGGGATTTAAGTTTTTTAGAGATTTAGATAGAACAGAGCAATTCTTATCTATAAATCTTGCAACTGGTAATGGTGAATTATGTAAAGCGGTTGGATGGATAGATCAAGAATATGAAGGTTTAATGATAAAGAGAGAACACAAATCTTTCTCTCTTGTGACAACTCCAAATCACAATCATGTAATAAAGAAAGTTCGTAGATATAAAAATAAAATCATTGATTCAGGATGGCTTATAGCTTCTGAAAATAAGATAACAAAAAACACCACGAAGTTTTTAAGAACAATTCCTAATTGGATTGGAAAACAGAACAATTCTTTTAAGTTTGATAATAAAGAATACGATTCTTTATTATTTTGTGAATTTATGGGATATTTTCTTTCAGAAGGATCAATTGTAGAACATGGATGTAGAAGAATTCACATTGCACAAAGCGAAGAAAAATATCTTCAAAAAATGTTTGATTGTTGTAGTCAATTATTTCCAAATGCAAATAAATGTTCTAATTATATAGAAATAAGATTGATAAGAGGAGTTCAAGATGAATTATGGAAATGGATGAATCAATTTGGTCACGCTCACGAGAAATTCATTCCCATTGAAATTAAAGAACTTGACCAAATATATATAAAAATCTTTTTAGAGGCTTTTAGATTAGGAGACGGATCGATTCACAAAGGAAGATCTTGGGATGGATATCAATGTAAAGATAATCGAGTATTTTCAACTTCAAGTTCAAGATTGGCAGATGATTTGGGAGAGTTAATATTAAAGATTGGATTAAGACCTTCATATCGAAATGTAGGTAAAGTGGTTGTATTTGACAAGAAACATCAAAAAACTTATACATCTAAATACGACCAAATTTACATAGACGAATGTTCTAACACAACAGCAGTAGCCGAATCGTTAGAACCTGAATATATTGAATACAAAGGAAGAATTTACGATGTGGAACTTGAAAAGAACCATACTCTAATAATTCGTAGAAATGGGAAGATATGTATTTCAGGTAATTGTCGTTGTCAACTTCGGTATATTCCAAAAGGTTACGTTTGGGACGAAAAACTTCAAATGTTTGAAGTTCCTAAGAATTACGAAAGAAAGATTGAAAGAAGAAGTAAAGTTAAAATTTGGGTTGGAGATAAAATGTTTGAAGTATGATAGGATATAAAGGAGATACCATAGTTTATATTCTCATAAAAGAGGATAAAGAGTTTGCACAGATTGAATGGAAGCAAACAGAAATAAGAAATATCAAAAATGGAGATTATATTCAAGTATATCATCTTCCTTCAAGAAGTTTTTGTTTCTATCCTGTGAAGGTAGTATCGGGAGTGTATGATGGAATGCTATATAAAACACATACAAATATCACCTTCTGTAAAGATCAAAAGCTATTTGCATGTAAATATTTTCCAGGTATAGATTATCCAATTATTGATGAAAAATCTTTAGAAGAATTTAAAGAAGATGAAACATTAGTGACAATTAGTGGATGGAGCTATGAATTGAATCCAGATGCAGAGAGTGGAGAAATTAAAGATATGGTTGAACACATGTCACACAGAGAAAAGAGTCGTTATTGTTACAACAAAGTAGATAGACTTGAAATAAAAGAAGAAAGATTCCAAGGAGAATTATACAATATTGTAGCCCCTATAGAATATGGCTTAAGGATTGGTGAATATGGAATAGGAACGATAATACATGAATAATATGAAAGGTGGTTTTAATTCGAGTTTTGTAGAAATAAGAACGATCGAGGGTGATAAGTTCTTAAAAGATATCAAACCAAATGATTTGATTTTAACTCATGGAAAACAATTTTCGAAAGTTAAATTAATTAATCAAAGATTAGCAAAACCACGAGACGTAGTTTATAATGTGTATTATCATACTTTCACAGAAGAGGGAGTGATAGATCGCATTTCAGGAGATCAGGAATTACTTGATGGAACTCTAATTAAAGATCTTGTAATTGGAGATTCAATGTTACACAAAAATGGAGATGTAGCAATTGTTGACAAGATTGAAAAAATGGAAACTGTTAATCGTTTCTTCTATAGTATTCAATTAAAAGGTGGTAAAACGTTTTATGTGAATAATATTTGCATAAAAAGTGATCAAATATAAAAATTAGTTGTATATTTAGGACAGAATTAAATTATTTTCATTATGAATATCAAAAAAATATTAAATCTCCAATCAGCACAAGAGAAGATTGGTAAATACAAAGTATTGTTGAAGAAATCTTTGGATATTAACAATAAGGTTGAAGAAATGTCTAAAGAGTTTTTAGATCAAAGCGAAATCTTAAAAAGTATCTCGCTTTTGGGAACTGATGAAAGAAAAGAAGTCCAAGATCGACACAATTCTTTTCTATTAGAACATGCAAAGAAAATTGCAAAGTTACAGAAAGAAAAGTCACAAATTGAAAAGTCTATAAATAGACTTGAAAGTGATGAGGAAATCTACGATGCAATTATTGATTTGAAAATTCTTCATGATGCAAAATGTTCTTATAAAAATAAGAGAATTTCGAAATCTGTATACAACGATATAATTAAGGCTAAAACTGGAAAGGTTCGTTATGCAGATGTATTACTCTTTAGAGGAGACAAGTTATTGATTCTTCAAAGAGCTGGCGAAATGGGTTCAAATACACAAGAATGGTGCATTCCTGGAGGACATGTAGATGCTGGTGAAGACTATCGCGAGGCAGCATGTAGAGAGCTTTTTGAAGAAACAGGAATAGAAGTGCCAGAAGATACATTAATGGAAGTAGCAATTGCTGAATCCAAGGATTGTATTATTCATTATTTTATGGGTCATGTAGATGACGATGCCCCTACAACTGTTTTAGTTGATAGTGAGGAAGAAATTGGTTCAGAATGGATTTATCCTTCTACAGAATTGGATAATTATGAATTCATTTTTGACATGAAAGACAATCTTAAAAAAATTCTTGGACTTGAAATTCAACCCAGTCCTTTGATGAAAATACAAAAGGCTTTTAATGATGGTATAATTTCTCAAAACGTATTCAAAGCGTATTGTGATAAACATCCTGAAGAGATTGAAAAGGCTAATAATAAAACATATTTTTCTCATAAAGAAAGAAAAGACTTGGCAAAGAAAGGTGAGGCAATGCCAAACGGTAAATATCCTATTCGTAACGCACAAGATCTTCATGATGCGATTCGGCTTGTAGGAGCATCTTCAATGCCTGAAGATGAAGTCAAAGCATGGATTAAGAAAAGAGCGAAAGCATTGGGACTTACAGATGAACTCCCTGAAAGTTGGGGCGAAAAGAAAGAGGATGTTGAGAAGACAATGGATTGTGACGATACAAATGCTATATACAAAGAACATCTTGATGATGAAGAAAAGAAACCAGATGGTGATGGAATTGAAAAAGCAGTAAGAGGATTTTCTTTGAAAATTAATTTCAATGATCTCGACCAAGCCGATATGTTTAAATCATTAATTAATGAAATGAAGAATTCTGGTAAATTAGATATCGAGTCAGTTGAAACAACTGAAAAATCAAAAGATGCGATGTATAAAGTATTTGCAGACTTTGCTAATTTTCTTGAAGGTGCAAAAACTCGTGCGAAGAATATTCATTGGGGAGAATTAGATAACTCTAAACATGTATATCTTGATGATTTGGAAGACACACTTTCTGATTATGAGGATAAAGTGATGGAGGCAGGCCAAAGTAAATTTGGTCGCTTTGAAGAAGGAGAAATCAATGGTGAAGAAATTGATGTTAACAACCCTATTGAATTTATTGATCTAATTATTGAAAGATCACAAATATTTCATGAGGCAATAAAAGATAATATTGATTATCTTGGTGAAATGTCTTGGATAGAAGATTTTATAGGAGAGTTGATGCAGACTAAATATCGCTTACAAATGCATTGATAAATTGGGTAGGCCTTTAAAGGCCTACCTATAATCTTTAGAATTATGGTAGAGAAGAAGTTATTTGAAGATTTAATCGAAAAGGCTAAGAAATCATCTCCTGTTGGTACAGAAAAAACGTGGGGAGGAAAAGTATATATCAAGACTCCTAATGGCTGGAGACCAAAAGGGAAAAATAAGAAATCGTCTGAAGAGGATAATTCATTAAAGGATAAAAAAACAGATTCTTCGGAATATGCCTCTAAAGCAAGTGATGAACAGTTAAATGCAGCATTAAAAGATAAGGATGCGTCAGAAGAAGTAAGAGAAGCTGCAAAGAAAGAACTTGAAAATAGACGAAGTAAAACAGAGGAAAACAAAGGTAACGAGAAGAGTAAAGAGATAGGCATTTCATCGGCACTTCAAAGAATTCTTGATGCACAAGAAAAAGGTGAATTAGATCTTGATGAAGAAATAATTAATAAAATTAAAGACAAGATTGCTACCGAATCAAAGAAAAAGGAGGAGTCGAAACCAATTGATGAAAAAACTCTTGATTCTAAACTTGAAAAGTTAAAGGACGAGATCGCTGAGAATATCGACAATAAACTTAACGAGATGAATGGTTTTAAAAAGATCACTCAAACTTACATTAAGTCTAATGGACAAACAATCGTTCTTAATATGAAAGGTGATGATAAATATAAAGCAAAGAAAGGTTCTTTTTATATGGAATCGAAACCTTACGAATCTCTTGTAGATTTTAAGAAAAGAGTAAAAGAAGCTTTTGAGAAAACGCAAGATAAGGAAGAACCTAAGCAGGAAAAAGAAATAATAGATGAGTTCGCAGAACCAACTATTAAAAAAGTTGAAAATGGAACAGTGAAGATTGAGCCGAAAGAAGTTATGGGGAAAACTCAATACGATATTTCCACTTATGATTCAAAGGGCAATAAGGTTGGAATGACAACTACTGTCAATAAAAAAGAAGATATTCAAACCGTTATTGATCAAAAAGCTCAAGAAATACCTGTTGTAAATAAAAAAGAAGAACAAAAAGAGAAACCTATAACAAAAGTTAGTTGGAAACTTCCTAATTCACACGCCATTCAATGGTCTAAAATTAAATCAGCTCTGGATTCAGGAATTGCCGAAGTTGAAAGAAAGGGTATTCGTTATCATATAGAAAAAGAAAGTGATTCAGTCTTTAAAGTTAAGAATCTCGACAATAATCAAGAAGCAACTTGTAACGATTTATTTGATTTGCCAACTGCAATGATTGAAACAGAAAAGTCAGAGCCTGCAATAGAAAATAAGATACATTTTAAAAATGTAGATGAATTTTATAATTATATAGAAAAAAGAAATAAGGTAGCCGACACTTTGAATGAAGATCAATCTAAAAAATTAGACGATGTATTAAAATCTCTTCCAGAAGATAATGAGTTTGACAAAGAGATGTTTGAAGGATTTATACAAGATCGTAATTTTTCAGAACTTCTTAGAAGATATGCTGGTCAGAACGAATTGGGGAGAGCTAAAGTAAGTCAGTTACTTCTTGATTCAGGTTATCTTCCAGTGGCAAATGGTGTTTTGTATCATAATTACAATGGAAGTGAATATAAACATTTTATAGTACCAATTGGTTCGCCTCAGGCTGATTATTACAAAGCTAAGAAGTATTATGAAGAACAAGGTTCTGAGTTAAAAGGAACAAAGGAAGAGCTTGGTTCCATTGCAAAGTATATGGGAACGGCATATCGTGCAATAAGAAAATACAACTACGGACAAAGTGAAAGTTCTACGATAGAGCAAAACGTGATAAATATAGAGAATCTTATAAATAAAAATCCTTGCAAAGAAAATATAGTTTTAAATAGAAGGGTAGAGCTTTCTGATTTGAATGGATTAAATAGCTGGTTGAGCGCAGAAATCGGTTCTATTGTAGAAGATAAGAGTTTTAGCTCGTTTTCATTAAAACAATTAAGACAATTTGGAAACGATCTTCAAATAACTCTATTAGCGAAAAAGGGTGATAAAGTAACTAATGTTAATAATCATCTTGGAGAAATGGAATATGTTGTTCAGAGAAACAGTAAATATAAAGTTATAGCAAAAGGGACAAATTCCATCGTTGTAGAGTTGGTATAATCCACCAATTCGTTGTATATATGATCGAAAAGGTGTATCTTTAGATAAAGAAAGAGATTAATAAATAAAAATCAATATAAGATGGAAGATCAAGTAAATTCAAGATGGAGCGATCCTGGTATTGTGGAAATCGTTCATAATCCTACAGAAGAGGAGAAGAAAAGGGGAATAGAGGAAATGGTTGAAAATGCAATTAAGAATATTAAGGATTTATCAGATGACAATAAAGGAAAAGATAAGAAATAGTATTCGAGCTTATATTTTAGGTGACGCATTAGGAGTTCCGTTTGAGTTTAAAAAAGAAGGTACTTTCAAATGTTCTTCTTTTTCTTCAGGAGGAATTCACAGACAAATAAAGGGAATGTGGTCAGACGATACATCTGTTTTATTGTGTTTAATAGATGCTTTTTCTTACTCATCTCAGAGAATGATGGATCTTTGTAAAAGATATGAGAATAACCTCAATTCTTGGTATTATAGAGGGGAATTTAATGCAGGCAAAGAATTGTTTGACATAGGAACTCAAACTTCTGAAGCGATTAGAATGAGAGGGTGTCCAAGAACGGATAGAGCGGGAAACGGAGCGTTATTTTATTCATTACCGTTAGCTATTTATTTTCTTGACGAATCAGAAGAAGTTGTAAGAAAAAGAATGGATTTATTTTGTGGTTATACACATAATAATCAAAATTGTTTTAAATTTGCTTCGCAACTTTGTTGCATATTTCAAAAATTGTTGCGAGATTTGCCTCTTGAAAATGTGGAGATAGATGATTACGATAACAAAGGAGATGTGATCAATACATATAACCTTGTGATTGATAATTATTTAGCTCAAGAAAATAAGTCGACTTCTCTGTTTGAAGATTTATGTGAAATTATTAATTACGGAGAAGATACTGATACTAACGCAGCTTTATTTGGCGCTCTTATGGGAATGAAAAAGAAAGTAAGAGAAGAAGATTGGAATAAAGTTAGATGTTGCGAATCAATCGATAAATA
>ERZ772889.903-NODE-903-length-29886-cov-24.290369_pt1 | contig 29886 bp, 24 predicted proteins | sample MGYA00512127_ERZ772889 | MGnify/ENA primary metagenome ERZ772889 (study PRJEB29015, sample SAMEA2737689) | human gut metagenome | biome: human gut; feature: human-associated habitat; material: faeces | place: China | collected 2012 ...
ATTACAAGGGCAGGGTGTTTGTGGTGGACAATCACCGCATTTCCATCTCTCAGAAAAGCTCCGCGTGGGACGCCGTGGCCCTGCGGGAGGCGGGCTGCGGGGCACAGGAGATCCGGCGGGAGCTGGAGGCCAGCGGGCTGGATTCCATTGTGTATGTGGGCGTGGAGACCTTGGAATATCTTCGCCGGGGCGGTCGCGTGACCGCCGGAGCCGCGGCCATCGGCGCAGTTTTGCAGATCAAGCCCCTTTTGAAGATCGAGGGGGAACTGCTGGATGCCTGCGCCAAGGTGCGCGGCACCGCAGGTTGCAAGAAAAAGCTGCTGGAGACCATTCGTGGCGACGCGGAGCGGCTTTCCGCCAAGTGGGACATCGACATCGCCGTGGCCGGCAGCTATCAGGACGCCGCCGCACTGGAGGACTGGCGGGAGATGGCGGTGAACGCGTTCCCGGAGCACGGCGGCATCTTCGCCGATCCGCTGTCCTTCAGCGTCAGCAGCCATGTGGGGCCGGATGCCTTCGGCATTATGCCCACCGGCGGCGGCAAGAGCCTGTGCTACCAGATCCCCGCCCTGCTGCTGGAAGGGGTCACGCTGGTGATCTCTCCCCTGATCTCCCTGATGCGGGACCAGGTCATGGCCCTGAAAAATGCCGGTGTGGCCGCAGCCTATATCAACAGTTCCCTGACCCCGGCCCAGATCCGGCTGGTCTACCGCAATATTCGCTCCGGAATGTACAAGATCATCTATGTGGCCCCGGAGCGGCTGCTGACCGACGGCTTTCTGGAGGCCATCCAGACCCGGAAGGTCTCCCTGGTGACGGTGGACGAGGCCCACTGCATCTCCCAATGGGGCCAGGATTTCCGGCCCAGCTATCTGAAAATCGTGGATTTTCTGAACATTCTCACCCCACGCCCCGTGGTTTCCGCCTTTACCGCCACGGCAACGGAGGCAGTGCGCCAGGACATCGCCCAGATTTTGCAGCTGCGCAATCCCCTGCGGGTGGTCACGGGCTTTGACCGGCCCAATCTGCGCTTTGAGGTCCGGCGGCCCAAGCAGAAGCTGCCCGCCCTTATCGAGCTGGTGCAGCAGCGCCGGGACAAGGCGGGCATTGTCTACTGCGCCACCCGGAAGGCCGTGGAGGAGGTCTGCGAGAATTTGCAGCTGAACGGCATTGCCGCCACCCGGTACCACGCAGGTCTGCCCGATGAGGAGCGCCGGGATAACCAGGAGGATTTTCTCTACGACCGGAAAGCCGTCATGGTGGCCACCAACGCCTTCGGCATGGGCATTGACAAGTCCAACGTGTCCTACGTCATTCACTACAATATGCCCCAAAGCCTGGAAAGCTACTACCAGGAGGCAGGCCGCGCCGGGCGGGACGGCGCGGAGGCCGAGTGCATCCTGCTCTATGCCCCGGGGGATGTGCAGACCGCCAAATACCTGATCCAGCACCCCGCCCTTTCCGGGGAGCTTTCCCAGGAGGAGCTGGAACAGAAGCAGCGGCAGGATCTGGAGCGGCTGGACGTCATGGTGAACTACTGCAAGACCCAGAGCTGCCTGCGGGGCTACATCCTGGACTATTTCGGCCAGGAACACGAAAGCTTCTGCGGCAATTGCAGCAATTGCAGTACCGAATTGGAGGAACGGGACATCACCGATCAGGCCCGGATGATCCTCTCCTGCGTCCAGCGGATGAGCGCCAAGCTGGGCTACTCTCTGGGGCTCACCAGCGTGGTCCGCACCCTGCTGGGCAGCCGGGACAAGCGGCTGCTGCAGCTGGGGCTGGACAAGCTTGGCTCCTATGGAATGCTGCGCAAGCTTGGAAAGGACGACCTCCGGGCCATGGCCGAGAGCCTGGAATCCCAGGGGTATCTGGAAACAGACCCGGTCCACGGCGGCGTCAGCCTGACGCAGAAGGCCCAGGGGGTGCTCTTCGAGGGCAAGACCGTCTCCATGCGCCTGCCCAAGGCAGAGGCAAGCGCCCCGGTCAGCAGTCCCGTCGGCGGGGAGCAGAGCCCGGATCTGCTGGCCATGCTCAAGCGGCTGCGCTGGAAAATTGCCATGCAGGAAAGCGTCCCCGCCTACATCATTTTCTCCAATGCAACCCTGGAGGACATGGCCCGCAAGGCCCCGACGACTCTGGAGGCCTTCGCCAAGGTCAACGGCGTGGGCAGCGTCAAGGTCAAGCGGTTCGGAGAGGTCTTTGTGGATGCCATCGCAGACTATCTCCAGGAGCACGGCGGGTAACCGTTGTCTGGAAAGGCCAAAACAGCACTGCAAAGCCGGTAAAAGCCGGTCCGCAGTGCTGTTTTTTGGGCTTTTTGCATGTCTGCGGTTTCTTTGTTCACAGCCTATTCATTTTTTCTTCAGACTGATTTCAGGTTTTCCCTATAAAATAAACTTTAACAATTGATTTTGGAGGAATTCTCTATGGCCAAACCAACAAAAGCCCAGAAACGGAAGAAAACCGTTCAGCGGGTCATCGCCATTGTTGCCGTGGTCCTGGTAGCGGGACTGGCCGGTACACTGTATGTCCGGCAGCGGGTGCAGCGGTCCGTGACCGCCCAGAGCGGCAGCAATGTCAAGTCCGTCACCGTCACCACAGGCTCCATCAAGACCACCGTCTCCGGCAGCGGCAGCCTGACCAGTGACAATGTGGAGGACCTGACCGTCCCCGCCACCGTGAAGGTGGAAAAGCTCTATGTGGAGCAGGGCGGCACCGTTGAAGCGGGCACCCTTCTGGCCTCTACCAACACCAGCACCGTGCTGACCAGCCTGTCCACCGTTCAGGACGCCCTGGACGATCTGGACGACCAGCTCCAGGAGGCCAGCAAGGACAAGGTTTCCTCCACCGTCAAGGCCGGTGTTTCCGGCCGGGTCAAGGCCATCTATGCGGAATCGGGCGACAGCGTGGCAGACATTATGTATGACAAGGGCTGTCTGGCAGAGCTGAGCCTGGACGGCTTCCTGGCTGTAGACATTGAGACCGACGCGCTGACCGTGGGCGAAACCGTCACCGTCACCACCTCCGACGGCAAGCAGTGGGACGGCACGGTGGACGCCGTCAGCGGCGGCAAGGCTACGGTGCTGATTTCCGACGACGGGCCTCTGGTGGGCGACACCGCCACCGTGGGCGCGCTGGCCGGGGAAGTGTATATTCACAGCCCCCTGAAGGTCACCGGCTATGCCGGAACCGTCTCCACCGTTTCCGCCAGGGAGAACGCCAAGGTCACTGCCTCCTCCACTCTGTTCACCCTGCGCGACACCGAAGATTCCGCCAAATACAACCAGCTGCTCCAGCAGCGGGAGGACTACGAAAAGCTCTACCAAAAGCTTGTGAAGCTCTATAAGGACGGCGGCCTGGTGGCCGGGCAGTCCGGCACCCTGGAAACCCTGGTGTCCCTGGACGATCTGACCGTAGGCGCCGATCCTTTGACGGACACCACCCTGGCCACCCTTGACCCCGGCGAAAGCATGACCGTCACCGTCTCTGTGGACGAGACGGACATTCTCTCCCTGGAGGTTGGTCAGGAGGTCAGCCTGACCGTGGAGTCCGTGGGTGACGAACACTATGTGGGCACCGTTACGGAAATCGACACCACCGGCACCGACGGCAGCTATTCCGCCAAGATCACCCTGGACAAGCAGCCCGGCATGCTCTCCGGCATGACCGCCAAGGCCGAGGTGACCATCCAGGGCGTGGACAATGCCCTGCTGCTGCCTGCGGATGCCATCCGTAAGACCAGCACCACCGCCTATGTCTACACCGCCTATGACGCGGAAACCGACACCCTGGGGGGCATGACGGAGGTCACCCTGGGCCTGACCAACGGCACCTACACGGAGATCGTCTCCGGCCTAAAGGAGGGCGACACCGTGTACTACACCCCCAAGGAGCAGACCTTCACCTTCGGCGGCATGACTTTCTCCACCTCCGGGGACTTCTCCGGCATGGGCGGTATGCGCGATATGGGCAACCGGGGCGACCGGGGCAGCGACAAGGGCAGCGCCATGCCCGATGTATCCAAGATGCCTGCGGGCATGCCCAACATGGGCGGCTGAGGAGGCAAGCATGATTGATCTAAAGGATATCTCCCGGATCTATCAGATCGGCAGCGAAAAGGTCTATGCCCTGAACAAAGCCAATCTGCACATCGATCCCGGCGAATTTGTCAGCATTATCGGCCCCTCCGGCTCCGGCAAGTCCACGCTGATGAACATCATCGGCTGCCTGGACACCGCCGACTCCGGCACCTATCTCTTGGACGGCACCCCCATTGAGGACTATACGGAAAATCAGCTGGCCCGAATCCGGAACCGGAAGATCGGCTTCGTGTTCCAGAGCTTCAACCTGATCTCCAAGCTCACCGCCGAGGAGAATGTGGAGCTGCCGCTGATCTACCAGAAGGTTCCCCGGGCCGAGCGGAAGGAACGGGTGGAGAAGGCTCTGGCAAGAGTAGACCTGCAAAGGCGGGCCAAGCACCTGCCCACGGAGCTTTCCGGCGGCCAGCAGCAGCGTGTCGCCATTGCCCGGGCCATTGTGACCCGGCCCAGTCTGATTCTGGCGGACGAGCCCACGGGCAACCTGGACTCCAAAACCACCGTGGAGATCATGGACATTTTCCACGAGCTCCACGACGCAGGCAATACCATTGTCCTCATCACCCACGATGACGACGTGGCCAGACAGGCCAGCCGCATCGTGCGCATCAAGGACGGACAGCTGACGGAGGTGGGCGCATGATCCAGGCATTCAAAATGGCAATGAAGTCCATATCCGGCAACAAATTCCGGGCATTTCTGACCATGCTGGGCATTATCATCGGCGTTATGGCATTGGTCATTCTGGTGAGCCTGGTCTCCGGCGCCACCGGCACCGTCACCGACACCATCTCCAGCCTTGGCAGCAATCTGCTCTCCGTCACCGTCTCCGATGACAAGGGCGCACCCGTGACCCTGGACACCCTGGACGAGTGGATGGCAGACCCCCGGATCGGTCTGGCGGCCCCCTCTGCCACCACCACCGCCACCGGCAAATATTCCTCCACCACCAAGACCATCACGGTCTACGGCGCTACCCCCGCCTATGCCCCCATCAACGGCCAGACCGTGCTGCTGGGCCGATTCCTCACCCAGGCGGATGTGGAAAACCACACCAGCGTGTGCATCATCACGGAGAAAACCGCCGAGGATATGGTGGGCTATACGGACTGCCTGGGAGAGGAAATCTCCCTGGACGGCCGGAAATTTACCGTTGTAGGCATTCTAAAAAACGATGACGAATCCCTCACCGGCATTCTCACCAAGAACTCCATGATCGCCTATATTCCCTATACCACCCTCATGCGGCTTTCCGCCACCGTCTCCTCCACCATCACCAGCTTCTCCGTCAGCGCTCCGGAAAGCGGCAATATGGCCACCACCGAAAGCGCCATGAAGCGGCTGCTGCTGGACCGGTTTGAGGACGATGAGGACGCCTTCTCCCTGCTGTCCCAGAATATGCTGGAGGACGCCATGAGCTCCGTCACCGGCATTCTGACGGTGCTTCTGGGCGGCATTGCCGCCATCTCCCTGATCGTCGGCGGCATCGGCATTATGAACATCATGCTGGTAACCGTTACCGAACGGACAAGAGAGATCGGCATTCGAAAGGCCATCGGCGCAGGCCGGGGCGTAATTTTGCAGCAGTTTTTGCTGGAAAGCGTGGTGCTGTGCATGATCGGCTGCGCCATTGGCGTGTTCCTGTCCTGGGTGGTGCTGCGGCTCATCTCCGTGATGGTTGCCAGTATGGGCGTTTCCTTTGGTCTGGAATGGGGCGTGGTGGTCATTGCCGTGGCCTTCTGTTTTGCCATCGGCGTGATTTTCGGACTGTACCCCGCCAACAAGGCCGCCAAGCTGCCGCCCATTGAGGCCCTGCACTACGGCGGCTAAGGAGGTTAAGCTATGAAAAAACGCAAGAAAACGGATATGCCGCTCCTCATTCCCGAGGAAGAGGAGGACGATACCCAGGTGCGCGGCGGCAGCGGGGCAAAATGGGTGACGCTGCTCTGCATCGTCCTGGCCATTGCCCTGATCGTCGCCTCCCTGCCCTCCGGCATTTCCGCCGCTACCAAAGTAAACAGCAAGGTCCTCTCCGCTGTGCCCGAGGAAAACACCATCTCTACGGTGCTCTCCGGCGGCGGCACCCTGAGCCCCCAGGAGGGCACCGCCCAGAGTCTGCCCCAGGCTCTGGAGCTGGAGACCTACTATGTAAAAAACGGCCAGACCGTTTCGGAAGGAGACCCCATTGCCCAGGTGGACCTTGTGGCCGTGAAGGCAGCCATCTCTGAGCTGCAAGAGGTCATAGACACCCTGGATGCGTCCATTGCCTCCGAAAGCAGCAAGACCAATGAGTCCGTGATCCGCTCCGGCGCCGCCGGCCGGGTGAAGAAGATCTATGCCCGGGAGGGCACCGCCGCAGCGGACACCGTCTACGAAAGCGGCGCACTGCTGCTGCTTTCCCTGGATGGGCTTATGGCCGTGGACCTGGAGGCCCGGGCAGAGGTGGGCCAGCGCGTCACCGTCACCCTCTCCGACGGCACCGCATTGGAGGGCACCGTGGAAAGCGTTTCCGATGGCACCGCCACCGTGACCCTTTCCGATGAAACCGCCCCCCTGGACGACAGCGTGACCGTCACCACCAAGGACGGGGAAACCCTGGGAACGGGGAATCTCTATATCCACAGCCGCCTGCGGGTCGCCGGCGCTTACGGAACCGTCTCCCAAATCAGCGTCAAGGAGAACCGGCAAGTGTCCGCAGGCAGCGCCCTGCTGACCCTGAAGGACACCGGCCACACCGCCGAGTACGCCCGGCTCTTAAACCGCCGGACAGAACTGGAAGAACAGATGGAAAGCCTGGTCCGGCTCTCCAAGGACGGCATTCTCCACGCCGATTGCGGCGGCACTGTCTCCGGCGTGGACACTGAGATTTCCTATACAGACCCCGCCGTGCTGACCCAGACCCGCAGCCAGGCCAGCCCCGGCTACACAGCCCTGGGCGGAATCCGAACGGAAAACACGGATACGCCGCAAGCACAGCCTTCCGGGGAAGACCAGAGCCAGAATCCGGATGGAAACCAGAACCCGGGCACCGGCAGCGGCCAGAACCCGGGAGAAGGCGAAGATCCCCAGCCCGGCACCGGCGGAAGCGGCACCGATGAAACCGAAACCGCCACCTATATTCTGGGCCAGGTTACGGATGCCTCCAGACTCTCCGAGGACGTTCTGACCTATGCCGTGCAGAAAACCATCCGCGCAGAGGAGCTGGCAACCCAGAGCTTCGCGGATATGCTAGACCCCACCGTTCCCGTGCAGACCCAGGAGCTTACCTACACAAAGCAGACCGTGCTGCTCAGCACCGGCGGTGCCTGGATCGAATCCGGCTTTGAGCAGATCTCCGAGGGGGATGCCATTTTGATCGGCGTCGGGATCATCGTCTACCAGAAGACCGACACCAGCGTCCCCGGCGGCATGCCGTCCATTGACCCCAGCCAATTTCCTGGCCTCTCCACCGGCATTGCGGGCTCCGGGAGCGCCCTGAGCGGCATGGCCTCCATGGCAGGGGGAATGTCCGGCTATGGCACCGCCGCCAGGACTGCCGCCTACGACAGCTATGACACTGCAAAAAAGGACGCGGCCGTCATCACCGCCGACGAGGAAATGACCGTGCAGATCCAGGTGGACGAGCTGGATATCCGCACTCTGGAAACGGGAATGGAGGCCACCGTCACCCTGGACGCCCTGCCCGGCAGCAGCTTCACCGGTACCATCACTTCCATCAACCCCTATGGCGAGAATTCCGGCGGCAACACCAAGTACACCGTCACCGTCACCCTGCCCAGGGACGGAAAAATGCTCTCCGGCATGAATGCCTCCGTGAAGATCACTACCGGCGTCTCCGGAACGGTTCCCACCGTTCCCGCTGCGGCCGTCGTCTTCGATGCCGGGAAATCCTGGCTCTATACCGGCTACAACGAGAAAACCGACACCCTCACAGACCCTGTGGAGATTCAGACCGGCCTGTCCGATGGCAGCCTTGTAGAGCTTCTCTCCGGCCTGAGCGAGGGCAGCAGCTTCTACTACCGCTACGCCGACAGCATTGAATACAGCTTCGTGAGATAACAGACGCCTCCTGTGCTTCCAAACACAGGAGGCGTTTTCTGCGATACCGGCAAGGGCAATAAGTACCTTGCTATTTGGTCGAAGCTGTGGTAGAATCAGGATGATAATTTGGCACAAATTGCGTTTTCTCCCTGATTTTGAGAATTCCGGAGCACGTTTGCATTTCCCGTGCCCGGCCCATGGAGGCAGTAAGACATGATCAAAAACGTTATAGACTATCTGGAGATCACGGAAAAGAAATTTGGGGGCAAAAAGGCCTATTGCGACGAAAACCGGGAGATCACCTTTTCCGAGCTGAAGGACAGCGCCCTGAAAATCGCCAGCGGTCTTCTGGATGCCGTAAGCATCGGCACACCCGTGCTGGTATACATGAACAAAAGCGTAGAGGTCATTGAGGCCTTTCTGGGTGTTGCCTATACCGGCGGCTTTTATGTGCCCATCGATATGCAGATGCCCTATGAACGGGTCAAGCTGATCATCGATACCCTGGGAGCCAAGCACCTTCTGGCCCGCAGAGAGGACCCCCTTCCCGAGGCGGTCAAGGAATGCTGCACCGTGTACTACATAGAGGAGCTCAAGGCCGCGGATACGGTGCGGACTCAGGAAATCCAGGTCCGGCAGCACCGGTCCATTGATACAGACCCGGTGTATGCCATCTTCACCTCCGGCTCCACCGGCGTGCCCAAAGGGGTTCTCGTCAGCCACCGGTCCGTCATCAATTTCACGGAGTGGTGGTGTGAGACCTTCGAATTTGACGAAAACGAGGTCTTCGCCAACCAGACGCCCTTCTACTTTGACGCCTCCGTAAAGGACATCTACGCCACATTGCGCTGCGGAGCCACCATGCACATCGTCCCCAGGAAATTCTTCTCCCTGCCCAAAAAGCTGGTGCATTTTCTGAATGAAAAGCGCATCACCTGCATCGACTGGGTGCCCTCTGCCCTGTGCATGATCGTGAATTTCCGGGCTCTGGACAAGGAAAAGCCGGAATCCCTGAAAAAAGTCATGTTCCTTGGAGAGGTCATGCCCACAAAGCAGTTCAATATGTGGCGCAAGGCCCTGCCGGAGGTGAAATACGCCAACCTCTACGGTCCCACCGAAGCCACCGGCGACTGCACCTACTACAAAATCGAGCGGGAATTCGAAGACACGGAGCCCATCCCCATCGGCTTCGCCTGCAGCAATACGGAGGTCATGCTGCTGGATGGCGACACCTTGGTCACCGAGCAGGACACCGTCGGCGAGATCTGCGTCCGGGGCTGCTCCCTGGCCCATGGCTACTTCAACAATCCCGAAAAGACAAACGAGGCCTTTGTGCGCAATCCCCTGCAAAAGAATTACTACGAGCGCATCTACCGCACCGGAGACCTGGGAAAGTACAATGCATACGGCGAGATCGTCTTCCTGGCCCGGAAGGACTCCCAGATCAAGCACATGGGCCACCGCATTGAGCTGGGCGAAATCGAAACCGCCCTCAGCGCCGTGCCCGGAATTCGGCGGGGCTGCTGCCTATATGAGCACAAGACCCAGAAAATCGTCGCCATCTACGAAGGAAGCACAGAGCAGAAAGCCCTGACCGAGGCACTGAAGGAAAAGCTGCCGAACTACATGCTGCCCAACCGGTATGTCCCTCTGGAGGAAATGCCCATCAATCTCAACGGGAAAATCGACAGAACACTGCTGAAACACCAATACATAAAGGAGAACTGAGCTATGAAAGAACGCATTTTGAAGCTGCTGGAGGGAATCCAGCCGGACATCGATTTTGAAAACGAGACCGCCCTGATTGACGACAGCCTGCTGGAATCCTTTGACGTGATCCAGATCGTCACCAGCCTGATGGACGAATTCGATATTTCCATCGATGCCGACGACATTGAACCGGAAAACCTGAACAGCCTGGACGCCATCTGCGCCATGGTGGAGCGGAAGCTGGCCGAGCGGTAAAAAGATGGAGCTGAAATCCCTGAGCTATGTGGCCTTCGCCCTGGCGGTGGTTACCCTCTACTATGGCGTCCGGAAGGTGAAGAACGGCCAAAGGTGCGTGCTTCTGGCTGCGAATCTCTTCTTCATCCTCGCCACATCCGGCCTCAAATCCCTGCTCATCATCACGCTGTGCGTGGCCATTTCCTACGGGGCAGGGCTTCTCATTGAGAAAAATATCCTTTTAGAGCAAAAAAACAAAGCCCGCCGGATTTTCTGGCTGGACATCGTGCTGTCTTTGGCGATACTGTGCTATTTCAAGTTCTTCAAGGACACCTTCCTGCTCCTGCAGGACCTTCTGCGCAGCAAGGGGATCTGCGTCAACGCGCTGGTCTCCCCCATTGGGCTGTCCTATTTCACCCTGACCATGATTGCCTACGCCAACGACATCTACCACAAAAAGCACAAGGCAGAGCGGAATTTCCTGGACTATTTTCTCTTCATCACTTACTTTCCCTCCATCGTCCAGGGCCCTGTCAATCTCTACAAAAGGACCGCGCCCCAGTTCAAGCTTACCCACCAGCCCGAGGGCAAGCGGATCATCATGGGGATGCAGCGCTCCCTGTGGGGCTATTTCAAAAAGGTGGTCATTGCAGATCGGATCGGCATTCTGGTCATGGCCATTCTGAAAGACGAGGCCGCAGGGGGCTTTCTGCTGTTCTGGGCCATGGTGCTCTATAGCTTCCAGATCTACGCCGACTTCTCCGGCGGCATTGATGTGATCATGGGTCTTTCCGAAATGCTGGACATCCGTCTGGCCGAAAACTTCCGCTCTCCCCTGGTTTCCAGAAGCGTCACGGAATACTGGCAGCGGTGGCATATGTCCCTGGGAGAATTCATGGAGAAGTATTTGTACTACCCCATTGTGCTCAACCGGTCCGTCATGAAGTTCTCCAAGAAAATTCCCAATAAGTACCTGAAAAAGGTGTTTTCCGCAACCCTGGCCTCGGTGATCGTTTTCATTCTGGTAGGCGTCTGGCATGGCACCGGCTGGAACTATGTGGTATACGGCTGCTATCAGGCCTTCTTTGTCTCCACCGCCGTTCTGCTGGGCCCCTGGTACAAAAAGGTGCGGACCGCCCTGCACATCAACGAGAACGCTCTGAGCTGGAAGCTGTTCCAGGCCCTGCGGACCTTCCTGATTCTGACCTTCGGCCGGTTCTTCATCCGGGCCAAGGACCTGCCCCAGGCCTTCTCTCTCATGGCAAGGACATTCCGGAATTTCAGTCTCCGGCAGACCGCCATCCTGTTTGACGGAACCCTGTGCGGGTACGGCCTGGATTACAAGAACATCCGTCTGATGTACCTCGGCATTGCACTGCTGATTGCCGTGGATATTCTCCACGAACGGAAGGTGAAGCTCCGGGAGACCGTTCTCCGGCAGGACATTGTAACCCGGTTTGCCATCTATCTTCTGGCTGTGTTTGCCATCATCATCTTCGGCATTTACGGGCCGGAATTCTCCGCCTCTTCCTTCATCTATCAGGAATTCTAGGCAGGGAGGAGATTGGTTTATGAAAAAATATCTGATTCGCGCCGCCGTTTTTCTGCTGCTCTTCGCCCTGTGCTTTTCCGGGGCTCAGAGCATCCTGCACTACCGGTGGTCCGGAAACGAAAACCTGTACACCCGGAATATACGCTATTCCCAGGCCGCCCCGGATTCCATCGACGTTCTGTGCCTGGGCACCAGCGAGCTCTATGCCGCCTATGACCCCATCGTCACCTACGAGGAAGCAGGCATTACCGGCTACAATTTTGCCATCACCTTCCGCTGCGCCATGACGGCCTACTATCAGCTGCTCTACGCCCTGGAATACCAGACCCCGGATATTGTCCTCTGCGATTTCAGCTGTTTGTTCGACGATATGAAGCCCCACGAGCAGGAAAGCATCTACCGGAAAGTGGTGGAGTGTATGCCGGACAAGGCCTTGAAAGAGCAGATGATCCGGGAAATCTGCGCTGTGGACGACACCCAGTCCTATCTTTCCTGGAAATTCCCCCTGCTGCGCTACCACACCATGTGGAGTGAGCTTACCGCAGAAAACTTCCAGCCGGACCGGCAGCTCGATGACGCCTACCCCAGCTACCAGAAGGGTTCCATGCTCTATGAGGCCGTTTATGAGGGCACGGATGAGATCACCCCGGACCTCTGGAACTATACAGAATCCGTGGATACCTTCTCCGAGTTCAGCGTAGGCTACTACAACCGCATCATCGAGCTCTGCCAAAGCAAGGGCATTGAAGTTGTGGCCGTTACACCCCCAAAGATCCAGGATGCTGCGGTCTATGCCGCCAACGAGGAAAAAATGCGGGCCTATTTTGAGGCAAAAGAGATCCCCTACCTGAACTACTGCACCTACGCGCAGGTTCAGCGCCTGGGGCTCACCTTCCGGGAACACTACTATGACCACAGCCATCTGAATGTGGAGGGCTCTCTGGTCTTCTCCAAAGCTCTGGCCCGGGACCTGCTGGAAATCTTCAACCTGGAGGACCACCGGGGCGACGAAGCTTATGCAGTGGAATGGGCGCAGCCCCTCGAAGAATTCCACCGGTACCTGGAGGATCTTTCCACCCGCAGAGCCGCTCAATAAGCCGCTTTCTGCATTACCCCCAAAAATGGCTCTGCTGACCGAAAAAGCGTCAGCAGAGCCATTTTTCACCCCATCTTGATGAAATTCCCATTCAATGGTAAAATATTTTTCAGTTTTCTGTCAGCGCAGCCCAGCAAAATGCGTCTAATATAGCAAAGGCCTTTTTATACAGATTGGAGGAATCCACCTATGAGCGACGAAGAGATCATTGCGCTGTACTTTGCCCGGGATGAACAGGCCCTGGCCCAGACGGATGCCAAATACGGCCCCTATTGCTTCTCCCTGGCCAATGCCATCCTGCCCAGCCGGGAGGACGCAGAGGAGGCCCTGAACGATACATACCTGAAAGCCTGGCAGACCATGCCGCCAAAGAAGCCTGCGGTGCTGCGGCTGTTTCTGGCAAAGATCACCCGGAATCTCGCCTTCTCCCGCTGGCGCAATCTCACCGCCCAGAAGCGGGGCGGCGGGGAGCTGCCACTGGTATTGGAGGAGCTGGCGGAATGCATCGGCACCGGCGAAGAGGTTTGCGCGGCGCTGGAGGCCAAGGAGCTGACCCGCTCCATTGGCAAGCTTCTGGACACCCTTTCTCCGCTGGAACAGAACATCTTCCTGCGGCGGTATTTCTTCCTGGAGGACGCCGGAGCCATCGCCGCCCGCTACGGCCTGCGCCGGAATTCCGTCAACCAGAGCTTATGCCGCACACGAAAGAAGCTGAAAGCGCACCTGATTCAGGAGGGATATGCAGTATGAAACGATGTGAAGAATTGTTCCTTGCCATTGGCGGACTGGAATCTGCCAGACTGGCAAAAACCGAGGAAACGCCCCGTTCGGTCAAGCGCCCGAAACCGCGTCTTGTCCTGATTGCCGCCGTGATTGCCCTGGCCGCACTGCTGGTGGGGTGCGCCGTGGCGGTCTACGCCAGAATCCATACAAAGCTCACCCAGTATGATGTCCCCACCGCCACGGTTTCCCCGGATGGCAGCGTGGAGACCAAAAACGTTCTGACGGACTGCTATCCCCAGGCGCTTCCCGACGGATACCGGATGGTCGGCGGCTCCCCTATAGATCGGACGACCCAGAGCATCGAGTTTGCCAATGACGCCGGACAGACCATCACCTATATCATCTCCACCGCAGAAAGAGACGGCATCACGTTGGCTTCCGCGGAAAGTTCCGAAGTCGCCGTCTCCGGCCAGAGCGGAACCATGCAGGTTTCGGATGAAGGCCAGACAATCGCCTGGCACAATGAGACGGAAGTCTACTACGCATGGCTCGATACCGAGGACATGACCGTCGATTTACAGGCCATGGCGGACAGCGTGGCCTTCGGCCAGCGGCTTCCCCTGAGCTTTTTGTGCAAAGACGGGGCCATCTGGGACCCCCACTACCCCCAGCAGCTTCCCGACGGCTACACGATAGATCGTGTTTCCTTTGCCTCGGACGTTGTGATCATTGACTATAGCAGCGAAAGCGAAGCAATCACCTATGTGGTTTCCCCGACCTATGACCTGCGCGACACCGTTTCCGACCCGCCCCACGATTCCTTTGTCTGGACGGACGAGACTGTGGGGGAGGATGCCGCCAGAATGCTGACCACCAGCGGCGGCCTGCGGATTCTGCTCTGGGAAAACACCCGGGAGGGCTTTTACGCCTACCTCTCCACCATGGACGAAAACGTGGATATCCTCGCCATGGCGGAAAGCACCGCCGCCGGAGAGCCCCTCAGCGAAACCCCGGATTACCTGGGACCGGATTATTCCATCGATCTTTCCCAGGATTCGGGAACCTATTATGGCTGGGAATCCATTTACCCCCAGTCCACGCCGGAGGGCTATCGCATTACCTTCGTCGGCGACAGAGCCTACGGCCAGCAGGAAATCCGCTACGAAAACGCCGCCGGAAATTTCCTGCACTACACCTTCTATTACCGTCTTGGCCCCTATGGCCGCAGCTTTGACGGAGCGGGCCAGCCGGAAACGGTGGATATTAACGGAAATACGGGGTATCTCAACGGCAACTCCCTGCTCTGGACGGACGAAACAAAGGGCTACGCCTACAGTCTTGCCACCGATGACAATCTTGACCTGGTTGCCATCGCCAGAAGCGTGGGCCTCGGCCCGGAGCTGGCCCCCACTAACGCCTCCAAGGCCACCGAGGCCCTGGAAGAGCTGGGGGACTACCGCATCACCGCCCTGCCCACCGGAATGGAGGAGGACAGTTTTACGGGCTGGCCATTGGAAAACGGCTGGTATGCCTACGTCCGCCGCTGGTACTTTGACAAGGAGACCGGCAAGGAACTCTTTTTCTCCTACGAGACCTATGTCTCCGACGACACCATCACTCTGGAAGAGCTGGCCCAGATGCACATTGGCAGCAGCGAACCGGCCCAGGCCTACACCATCCAGGGCTGCCCCGCCGCAGGCGCCGTAGTCGGCGAACTGGCCCCCCACTCGGATGTCGTCTGGATTCAGGGCACCCAGGAAAATGGCCTGAGCTTCGCACTGAGCAGCGCAGACTTTACTGTGGAAGAACTGGTAAAAATTGCGGAAAGCGTGCAGAAGCAGTAACCGGCAATAAAATATAAGAAGGAGCGAACCGGCCAATTCCACCGGTTCGCTCTTTTTGTGTTATGGTATGAAATTTGCAATTTGAATGCGTAAAATGGCAGAGGGTATTGATACAATTTAGGGAGAAATGCCATTCCTGCTTATTTCTTTCGGTAGATCACAAGTGTGTCCTCAACTGACTTGTATGGCGCATAGCCATTTCCCTCCAACAGATTGACCAGGTTCTCAAAACCATTGCCCTCTCCGTTCGCTGCATACTTTTTGAAATCGCTGTCAGCAGACATTTTCAAAACAACATACTGGGTTTCCAGCATATGCTCCAGCGAGCAATATCGCACATCGTACAGGGTTTCCCGTTGAGACAGATACGTTGTGTAAAATGTTGTAGCAGTCACAGAAGCTCCATCCGGAATTTCTGATAGCGCATCCCGGATATTCTGATAGAAGTCATAATAACGAACAGCTTGAACCGGATAATGGATTGCTTTCGGAACAACGACCTTGTAAAAGCAAGCCGCGCTGACAATAAACGCGGCTGCGAGGGCAGTCACCCGCTGCCAATTGATCCTGATATCCGCCAGATTCACCACCGCAAGATACACCAGAAATGCAGTAGCGCCGAAGGTGTACTGAAAGAAAATATCGTGCTGGTATTGGTAGTCAGACATCAGATTCACCAGTATATAGGGAATCAGCAGGATATATCGCTCGTATCGCCTTGTCAGCAGAGGCAGCCCAAGGAACGGAAGGAGCGTCATGGCAATGAAATACAGCTTTTCGGTGTCTACGCATTCATAAACAGCTTTCATCGGATTCAGGATCACCGATTTGATAACGGTCAGCAGTGAGGATGATCCATCGTACATGAAGTTGCTATATCGGTAGGTCATCACACCGTCACCGCTTTTCGCCAGATACCCAGTGACCAGGAAGAACCAACCAAGGGAGATGGCAAGCATTACGATTCCAGTGACGAGATTCCGTATATCTATTATCTGGGACTGTAAAACAGTTTTCACGATGAGCCACAGGGCAATCACAGCAACATAAACGGCAGCATCTTCTTTAACCATCAGCGTCAGGATCGCGGCAATTGCGGTGACAACCGCATTCTTTCGATCAATGCCATAGAACAGCCACAGGAGCAAAGGCGTGAGGAAGCAGTTTTCGTGAATATCATAGCTGGTGCCGCCGGAGTATGCCGGGTATAGAAATAACACAGCACATACCAGCATCCGTTGTGCACCGGTCAAACCATGGTGCTTTCCGATTTTCCAAAGAGGAATCACCGCTGAAGTTATGACCGCAGCCTGAAGAGCCTCCAAGGCAGCAGGTGTGGGAGCCAGAGCGTAGAACGGCAGCAGCACATAGTAGATTGGTGACACATGAACAGCAAAGTGGGATAGCAGACCGTCCCGCTCCACCGTAGTCATGGGCAGGCCGGATTCCTTCATATTGTAAAACATTTGGCAGAAGATTCCGAAGTCGAAGGTCGGCGTACTGAAGCTGTAAACCCGCCCCACCGTCCAGGCGCTGACGAACAGGAAGAATGCAATGGACAATCCCACGGTGATCCACAGCCAGATTCTATGTGCCTGCTTTTGCTTGACAGCAGGCTCCGGCTGCCCATCCCATCCGCAGAAACCAAATACGACAAGGAAAATCAAGGCTAATATGCATACCGCAAGGAATGCCCAAGTAAAAGATGCCCGCAATGCGGCAATCGACAGGATTCCAAATATGCCAACCACGGCCCAGCGCTCGACTTTGGCAGTGTTCACAAATCGGGAGATTACGGACAGAAGAAGCATTCCTCCACAGAAGACTGCAATAACCCGGATAAGAGACATTTGCGCCAGTCCGTCCAGCCTTGCCAAATCCCGCAGTGCACCTGGCAGGCGTAGATATTCAAGCATTACCGCATTTAGCCAAGAAAGGATTATTTGACGAACGACTCCTGAAACATATCTCTTTTGCAGAGACAGAGATTTTTCTCTAAGCATAATAGCACCCCCTGTACCGACCATAGTACAGGGGGTATCTTTCAAAAGAGCCGACAGAATTCTTACAAGTTTCTTTCAGTTTTTGGCAGCTCCACGATGGCGCTGAATTGGTCGCCATCTACAGCTACATGGAATTTGCCGCCCACGGATTCCGTATAGGTTTGGGCAATTGCCAGGCCCAAACCGCTTCCTTTTGTTGACCGAGCCTTATCACCACGGGCGAAACGCTGCATAATCTCATCAGGCTTGAAGTCCATCTCGTAGGAGGCTGTGTTCATCATGCGAATAAGGTAGCTGCGTTCCGTTTCCTTGACCTCCAAATAGATCCGTGTGCCTGTAAGCGCATATTTGATCGCATTGCCAAGCAGGTTGGCAAACACCTGGTGCATCCTGGCTCCGTCCGTTACAACGGGGATGGAATCGGATGCATAACTGCGCCGTACAGACAGCCCAGCCTGGGTGAGCTGATCGTCAAACAGCCCCGTGGTCTGTTCCAACAGGCGGATCAGGTCAATCTCTTCCTTCTTCGCTTCGATGACACCACTGGAAACCTTGGTGAGTTCAAACAGGGATTCTACGAGATCATTCATATAGCCCGCTTTTTGATGCAGCCGGCTCAGTTGCTCTTGTCCCTCCGGTGACAAAGCTTCCTTTTGCAAAAGCTCACTGTAGCCAAGAATGGCAGTCAATGGAGTACGGAGATCGTGGGAAACATTGGAAATCAGCTCTACCTTGAACCGTTCGCTGGTAACAGCGGTACGGACTGCTTCTTCATGCTGGGTCTGCACGTCAAGAAGTTGGGCTTCCGTTTGAGCGAAAGCACCATCACCAACAGTGATCGGCAAACCTCGCTGAAAGCTGTTAAGCTGCTGTTTGAAATGCTCCAGGTCAGCGCCGTAGTTCCATAAACAGAGGAAGCAAAATACCGTGGCAGCAATGAGACTCCAAAAGGAAATCTCGTTTCGTCTTCCGAACCAAATCAAATGATAGCCGATGCCGATCCATCCAACGAAAACAAGTAAGGATAGCTGTGGTTTTGGCGAGCGTTTCGCAATGCGATACGCCAAACACCAGGACAAGGAGAACTTTGCCCGTATCCACCCCCACAGTTCGCGAAGGGCGAACAGAACAGTGAAACCCGTGAGGATATTTGCATAAGTGGTCAGGGTTAGAAAGGTAGAAGTCCACAAAATGTATTCCACATTTTGCAGTGTGTCATATGCTGTGCATTCAATGGCTGCAAGCATGCTGACGCCATCAGGTCCGAGAATCGGCGCAGTTTGCCAGAAACCAATAACGGCGATACCTGCGGACGCGGCGGACACAAAGCAAAGCAGGAATCCAAGGAACTTATTGCCGCCATTCGTCTCCTCCACGGTCTCGTCCGCAGGAGTTGTTTCATTGTATGAAGCTATTTGCTTTTCGGTAGCAAGGGTAGCCGGTGTGCTGGTAGGATAAGTTGTAGCTTCTGTAGAAGAGTAGGACGCTGCCACAATACCGCTTTCCCCTGAGCCGCTTTGTACCATCCGATACCCAAAGGTCCAGCAGATTGCTGCCAGTAGGAGCAGGCAACAGGCGATGCCATTACGGCGCTTCAAAGACATATCCAATCCCCCAAACAACTCTCAGATATTCCGGCTTCTTTGGATTGATCTCCAGTTTTTCGCGGATACGACTGATGTGTACCATGACGGTATTTTCCACGGCGTAGGCATCGCTTTCCCAGACTCGTTCGTAAATTTCCTCTGCAGAGTACACCCGCCCCGGATTGGACATCAGCACTTGCAAAATTTTGAACTCCGTTGCAGTAAGTCGAACCGCTTCTCCCCGGACGACAAGCTGCTTCTTGGCGGTGTCCAGTACGATATTGCCGACCTGAATTTGATTTTCGGATTTGGTTTCCCGGATAGAGCCCAGGGCATCATAACGGCGAAGCAACGCCTTCACCCTGGCAAGCAGTTCCTGCTGATAGAAGGGCTTTACCAAATAATCGTCCGCTCCGGCTTCCAGCCCAAGTACCCGATCCGAGCCTTCCGCCTTAGCGGACAACATCAGAATTGGGACGTTGTTATTCTGCCGGATTTTCATTGTGGCAATGATGCCGTTGCACTGGGGCATCATCACATCCATGATAATGAGATGTGGGTGCCTGGTGTTTACGATCTGACAGGCGGCTTCACCGTTATAGGCGGTGAGCACCTGATAGCCTGCCTGTTTCAATGCGGTTTCGATAATATTCACAATCGAGAAGTCATCGTCAACCACCAGGATTTGATATGTATCCGCCATGAAAGATTCCTCGCAACAGAGTAAAAGTATAAGAAAAAGTATTGGCTGCGCATTATTAGTGTCAGTGTACCACATTTCTGAAACGAACGCAACTTAAATACATGCATACGGTAAAGTGCGTATCGAGCTTGCCAGCGACGGGGGAGAAAGCGCTGATTTCCTCTACTCTGGTGGTAACTTCTCCTACGCCGTCATGCAAGACGGCAGCCGAGTTGAAATCATGAACAGCGAATTTGTGGAGCCCATCGATTTGGAGAAGCTGGACTACATCCTCCTGGCGGACGGGACAAAGCTTCCGGCTCCGGGAAATTAAGAGACTCTCTTTTTATGGATACGGCACACAAGGAAGGAGCGAACGGATGAAAACCCGTTCGCTCCTTCTCTTCGCTTTTTAATCCTTCACCATAATGTCCAGAATGACCTCGTTGGTGACGCCCATGCCCTCTCGGCTCAGGACGCCCACCTTTTCGATGGTGTTTTCGATGCCCTTTTTGACAATGCCCTCGCCGCCGGAGAACTCCTTGCCCTTCCGGGCCATTTCAAAGCCCAAAAGGCCCGCGTTCACCGCCATGGCGATTTTGGCCGCGCAGCTGGGCTTCGCGCCGTCGCAGATGGTGCCGGAGAGAATCGCCAGGCCGTTTACCACCGTGTGATTGATGAGGACCTCGTCCGCCCCATGCAGGTAGGCAATTCCCGCCGCCGCGGCACAACCGGCGCAGACCGCTCCGCAGTAGGCGGACAGGTAGCCGATGGACTGCTTGATGCGCACCGCCACCAGATTGGCCAGCACCAGGGCCCGGATCAGCTGCTCATGGGAAGCATTTAATTCCTTCGCGTATTCCAGAATGGGCAGGGTGATGGTCAGGCCCTGGTTGCCGCTGCCGGAATTGATCACGGCGGGCAGCTCACAGCCGCTCATCCGGGCATCCGAGCCCGCGGCGGCGGCCGCCATGGCCCGGAGCTTTACATCCGGGTTTTTCTCCCCGGACAGCAGCGTCCGCCCGATTTCCGCCCCCCAGCTGCCCTTCAGGCCCTCCTGGGAAAGATTTTGGTTGCAGGAAATCTGATATTCTATGGTCTCCGCCACGTCCTCCAGGCGGCAGGTTCTGGCATACTCCACAATTTTGGTGATTTCCAGCATGGCGGTCTTCTCCGCCTGCCCCGCAAGCCGGGGAATTTCCCGCTCCTTCAAGACAGTCTCGTCCCGACAGACCGACACCACATTGGTGTGGGTGTCCACGATGCGCACAAAGGCGCTGTGCTTCCCGGCGTACATGGTGATCTGAATGTCAAAAATCCGATCCGAATCCGCAAGGCACACGGTAACGGGGCACTTTTCCAGGAATTCCTTCGCCAGCGCCCCCGTGTTTTCCGGCGCGCCGGACAGCACCTCCAGCTCCAGATCCGGGTTTCCGGCCACCACACCGGCGGCAATGGCCGTTTCGATGCCCTTCATCCCCCCGGTCTTGGGCACAACCACACTTTTGACGTTTTTGATAATGCTGCCGCTGACCGCCGCCGTGATTCTCTCCGGCTCGGCACCCAAGGTTCTGTAGGCGATGGCCGCGCCGTAGGCCAGGGCGATGGGCTCGGTGCACCCGGTGGCCGGAATCAGTTGGTCCTTCAGGACCTGGGTGTAATAGGCGTACTCCCGCATGGTTGTTCCTCCCGGTTGTATAAGTTCTCTATCCGGCGGTATTCCCAAATTCCGGAAACCGCAGCCCAAGTATACCATGGACCGACAAAAAAAGAAAGTCTTTTCGTCAGCCGCAGTGATCCCCGTCCCACTTGAAGCGTGGCCTGCCCCATGGTAAAATATTTTCAAAACCAGCTTCTCCCCATGCAATATTCCCCTCCCCTTTTACGCCTATATAGGTGAAAGACAAACCACAGGAGGTGATCCCATGGAGGATCAAGGAATTCTCGACCTCTTCTTTGCCCGTTCGGAGCAGGCCATTGCGGAGACGGACAGGAAGTACGGCGGCTACTGCTACAGCATTGCCTACAACATTCTCTCTTCCAAAGAGGATTCAGAGGAAAGTGTTAATGACACCTATCTGGCGGCCTGGAATCTGATTCCGCCCAGAAAGCCCAATTTTCTGAATGCGTTTCTGGGAAAAATCACCCGCCACATCTCCATAGACCGTTGGCGCAAGTTAAACGCCCAAAAGCGGGGCGGAAAGGAAACGGTCCTGGCCTTGGAAGAGTTGGGGGAATGCACGGCTTCTTCGGATATGGAGGCAGAAATCGCCCAGCGGGAGCTTGCCCGGATTCTGAATGATTTTCTGGAAAACCTGCCCGAAACGGAGCGCAATGTGTTCCTGTGCCGGTACTGGTATTTGGATTCCATTGAGGCCATTGTCCACGCCACCGGTTTCACCCAGAGCAAGGTGACTTCCATGCTCCACAGGACCAGAGGAAAGCTTCGGAAACGGCTCAGCGAGGAGGGGTACGTATGAACGCAATGGATATTCTCACAGGGCTCAACGATGTGCGGGACCGCTACATCGTTGACACGGAAGCCTTCCGACAGGCAACGCCGAAACAGCGGCAGCTTCCCAGGAAAAGATTGTGGCTGATTGCGGCAATCGTTGCCCTGGCTCTGCTTTTGGTGGGGTGCGCCACCCTCTATGTACTCCATCTGCAGGATATGGCCTTTGGTGAGGCCCAGCGAGCAGGCACCAATGGAAGCACCGGAACCTGGTTCAAGCTGTCCTTGCAAGGTGTAGAGGGAACCCCGGGATATCTGGCACAGAAGGAATGGCACGAATGGCTGGAAACCTATGACCCCAACGATGAAATTTACCATTCCGAAGAGGCCTTCTCCGAGGACTTTGGAGCGGAATACGAAGCCTACCTGCTCTACACCCGGGCCATGAAGGATAAGCTGGACGAAATCTGTGCCAAATATCACCTGAATCTGCTGGGAAAAATGCACCGTGACCCCGATCCGGAGGCAGCCTGCCAGGCCCTGGGCATCCGGGGCATCCTCCGCGTTCCGGCAGAAACGGACCTTGCTTTTCGGTACTACGCAGACGGCTCCTTCACCGCGGAAGGGACCGTGACCCTGACGGGGCCGGATGCTGTCTGGCCCTATGGCGAGGTGCTCAGCTTTTCCGCCTTTCGAAAGAACAGCTTCAACGACGTGTATTCCATGATTCCGAAGGAGAATTTCACGGAGTGGAACTACAGGACTTCCTACGGCGCGGATGTATTGATCGTTTCCGTAGAGGGAACGGAAGATGGCACCTGGGTCAACGGTGCGTCCCTCTTTGCAGACGGGGGCGACTATATGATCCACCTAAATCTGACGGAATACGACCGGACCTGGACAAAGGAGGCCCTGGAAAGCTACGCCGAGGCCTTCGATTTCACCGTGCAGCCTCAGGAGGTCTCTCCGGAAGCGCTGGCGCAGACGGATGCCCGGCAGGCCGCCTATGACAAAGCGTGGGCAGAACAGTACCAGAAACGCCTCCACGGTTATGCGGAGCTGGGCTACGATTCCCGAATCAAAGACTGGTTAACGATCAGCACCCATCCGAACCAGCTGGGCTTCTGCCTGACGGACCTGAACGGAGACGGCGTGGAGGAGCTGCTGCTCGGAGAAAACGGGTATATTCAGGAGGCCTTCTGCAAGACGGAGGACGGAACGCAGAGAATCATGCCGACCACGGTCATGTACTATGGGGCCTTTCTGGAATCCAACCGCTATCTTTCCGACATAACCTCTGACTATTCCCTCCACCCATCCTATATGTACCTCTGTCAAGACAATATCCTTGCCTACGTGTTTGTGGCTCAGGATTTCACCGCCTACCATTTTGCAAAGCCGGAAAACGGGGAATATGTCTGGGACAAGTGCGTCTTTTATTCCACCATTGAATATTACCGGGAGCACCCCTGGAACCTGTACGAAGACGGGCCCGGTTCCAACGCAATTCCAATCACGCAGGAGGAATTCAACGCAATCATCCGGTCTTATACCCGGGTTCCCGTAACGCTCACGCCCATTTCTCAGTACCCCCTGGATGCTTCTTCCACCAGCAACGTAGGCGAGGACACCGTCTACACAAGCTTCGACACCCTGCGCACCAGTTTTTCGGGCCTTGCTGACGCCCAGGACTGGCACTATTGCCTGATCGATCTGGACGGCGACGGTCAGGACGAGTTTTTCTTAAGCCACAAAGACTGGAACGGTCTGCTGGCCATGAAAGACGGGCAGGTAAAGCTTCTGGAATGCGGCAGAAACATAAGCATTATCCAGGGCGGCTTTGCCTGCACCCGACAGTATCTGGACGGAAACAGCGCCACCGGCTTCTACAAGGTTGAACACGGAGATGCGATCCTTGTGGACTACCTGCGCTATGATACGGGGAAAAACGCGGAATGCCCCTGGTTCTGCAGCCCGGACGGCCAGGACGCCACCCTGCGGCCCATCACCCAGGCGGAGTATGAGGCCATTCAAGCTAAATACGCCCCCATAGAGCTGGATATGCGCGCTGATCTGGTGTATTCCGGTGAATGAGGAAAAATTGTTTACAATTTGCTTTTGGCTCTTGTATTGACATTCTTTCGCAAATCCAATATACTAACCCCAATTCCGGTTTCGAAAGGGGGCGCCGATATGGCAAAGCAAAAACGGATCGCGGCGGCGTTGATTGCCGCGGCCATGCTTTTGGTTCTGCTGGGCGCCGCCCTTTTTCTCATTGAGGAGGCCGGTCATGACTGCATCGGCGAGGGCTGCCCCGTCTGCCTTCAGATGGGTATTTGCCGGAATACGCTGAAGGGCTTTGCTCCGGCGCTGTGCGCTCTGGTTTTTGCTGCCGCGGTCCGGCGTGCGCTGTATGACTACATTTCAGCCTGGGTTGATGTTATTCCCTCTTTTACGCTTGTAGCGCTCAAGGTCAAGCTCTCCAATTAAATAGGTGCTTTTTACAAGGGTGTAGTCTATCTGTTTGCGGATAGGCTTTTGCGGTGCTGCCGCTGCCCTTGTATTTTTGCGCCCATTTTACGATTTGGAGGTAAAAACCTTATGAAAAAAATACTTGCGCTGCTGCTGGCGCTTTGGATTCCGGCAGCTGTGCTTTCCGGCTGTGCCCCCCAGGACGATTCCGCAGCATCCAATAAGCTGAACATTGTCACGACCATTTTCCCCGCATACGACTGGGTCAGGGAAATCCTCGGTGACGAGACTGACCGTGCTGAAATAACCACGCTGCTGGACAGCGGCGTTGATCTGCACAGCTATCAGCCAACCGTTGATGATATTGTTAAAATTTCCGATTGCGATCTCTTTCTCTATGTCGGCGGCGAATCCGACGGCTGGGTGGATGACGCTCTGAAAAATGCGCCCAACAAGGAGCGGAAGGTCATCCGGCTTCTGGACGTGCTGGGCGATTCCGCGAAGGCAGAAGAAACCGTAGAGGGTATGCAGGAGGAGGAACATGACCACGAGGAAGAGGAACATGACCACGAGGAAGAGGAGCATGGCCACGAGGAAGAGGCGGAGTATGACGAGCACATCTGGCTGTCTCTGAAAAATGCCCAGGTGCTGGTGGCCGCCATTTCCGAGGCCCTGCAGGAATCCGACCCGGCCCGGAAGGATACCTACGCTGCAAACGCCGCAGCCTACGTGGAAAAGCTCTCCGCCCTGGACGGCGAATACCGGGCGGCTGTGGACAGTGGGACGTACAAAACCCTTCTCTTCGGTGACCGCTTCCCCTTCCGCTATCTGGCGGATGACTACGGGCTCGACTACTATGCCGCCTTCCCGGGCTGCTCTGCCGAAACAGAGGCCAGCTTTGAGACCGTCTCCTTCCTTGCCGGGAAGATGGACGCGCTGGGGCTGCCCTGCGTGCTGACCATAGAGGGCACCCAGCACAAGATTGCCGAAACCATCGTGCAGAATACCGCCCAGAAAAATCAGCAGGTCTTGACCATGGACTCCATGCAGGCCGTCACCGCAAATGACGCATCAAGCGGCGTAAGCTACCTCTCCATTATGGAGAAAAACCTTTCCGTGCTGAAAAAGGCCCTGGGACAGGAGGCGGAATGATGGCGCTGCTTTCCTGTCAAAATCTCAGCGTCGGCTACGAGGGAAAGCCCGTTCTGCAAAATCTCAGCTTTGAAATTTTTGCAGGCGACTACCTCTGCATTGTCGGCGAAAACGGCTCCGGCAAAACCACCCTTATGAAAACCCTTCTCGGCCTGCAGCCCCCAATCGGCGGCAGCATTCTCACCGGCGACGGCCTGCAACGAAACGAAATCGGCTATCTGCCCCAGCAGACCCAGGTGCAGCGGGACTTCCCAGCCTCCGTAAGGGAGATCGTTCTCTCCGGCTGCCAGAGCCGCTGCGGCCTGCGGCCCTTTTATAACAGGGCGGAAAAACGCCTTGCGGAGCAGAACATCCGCAAAATGCAGCTGGATACGCTTGCAGGGCGGTGCTATCGGGAGCTCTCCGGCGGCCAGCAGCAGCGGGTGCTGCTGGCCCGGGCTCTATGCGCAACCCGGAAAATGCTGCTTCTGGATGAGCCGGTTTCCGGCCTTGACCCCAAGGTCACGGAAGAACTATACGGTCTCATCGAACGGCTCAACCGGGAGGACGGCATCACCATTCTCATGATCTCCCACGATATTGCCGCAGCCCTCAAGTACGCAAGCCACATTCTGCACATCGGCGACGCAGTTTTCTTTGGAACCAAGCAGGCCTACCTGGAAAGCCCCCAGGGGCAGCTGTTCCGCTCCGGGAAAGGGGCCTGCGCACTATGACGGCAATTTTTGCAAAACTCGCCCTGTACTGGACCTATCCCTTTGTCCGCTACGCGCTGGTGGTTGGGGTGTTGATCGCCTTCTGCTCGTCCCTGCTGGGGGTGACGCTGGTGCTGAAACGCTTCTCCTTCATTGGCGACGGTCTTTCCCACGTGGCCTTCGGGGCCATGGCCATTGCCGGGGTACTGCAAATTTCCAATGAGATGCCCCTGGTCATGGTCATAACGGTGCTCAGCGCCGTGCTGCTTCTGCGCACCGGACAGAATACCAAAATCCAAGGCGACGCGGCAATGGCCATGATTTCCACAGGCGCGCTGGCCGTTGGCTACCTGCTGATGAACATTTTCTCCACCTCTTCCAACCTCTCCGGGGATGTGTGCAGCACCCTGTTCGGCTCCACCTCCATTCTCACATTGTCCCGGAGCGAGGTATGGCTTTGCGTGGGAATGTCCGCGCTGGTGGTTACTCTGTTTTTCCTGTTTTACAACAAAATCTTTGCCGTGACCTTCGACGAAGCCTTTGCCAAGGCAGCCGGCACCCAGGTGGAACTATACAACCTGCTCATCGCCGTTGTGGTGGCCATTGTCATCGTTCTGGCCATGAATCTGGTGGGCTCTCTGCTGATCTCCGCCCTGATCATCTTCCCCGCCCTGTCCGCCATGCAGCTGTTCCGGAGCTTTCGGTCGGTAACGGTTTGCGCGGTGCTGCTGTCGGTATTCTGCGCCGTACTGGGAATCCTGATTGCCATTCTGGCCGGAACCCCCGTGGGCTCCACCATCGTGGCCGCGGATATCGGAATGTTTCTCATCTTCTCCTTTTTGGGATGTTTCCTTGGAGGTAAAACCAAATGAAAAAAATACTCCCCCTTTTTCTGGCCGCCCTGCTGAGCCTCAGCGCCTGCAGCCGTCAGGCCGCCGAAGCGCCGGAAACCCAGATGCCCACCTCCCCATCCGCCGCCGCCCAGAGCAGCACCCTGCCCGCCCCGGCTGCCGAAGAAACCGCTGCCGATGACACAGGCGCTTCCACCGGAGACTTCATCGACCTGACCGCCATGAGCAGCACCATGGTCTTTGCGGAGGTTTTCAACATGACTACACACCCCGAGGACTATGTGGGCAAAACCGTAAAGATGCAGGGCATTTTCAGCACCGGCAAACTCTACGCCCAGGAGGGCACCCTGGAGGACGGCGGCACGGTTTTCGCCTGCATCATCCAGGACGCCACCGCCTGCTGCGCCCAGGGAATTCCCTTTGACCTCGCCGAAAGCCGCGCCTACCCTGAGGACTATCCGGAATTGGGAGCCCCCATCACCGTCACCGGAACCTTCGAGATCTGCACCCAGGATGGGCTGGAATTTTGCCGGCTGTCCCAGGCAGAGCTGCTGGATGCTGAGATCTGAAACATCCTGCGATACAGCCAAAAAGCGAACGGGTCATCCACGATCCGTTCGCTTTTACATTCTGGCTGGACTCAGTCAGCGCTGCCGGACAGCGTCCTGATCAATCCGGGACTTGGTCCCCGTTTCGGCGGAATAGCGCGCAAATTCACTCCCGCATAGATATCTTCCCATCGCCTCCGCGATCCGGCTGCGGCAGGAATTGTGGACACAGAGAAAGGCTGCCTTTGCTTTCCTCATAGCGGAAATTTCCCCCTCGTTTTATTGGTAAATATGATAAGCAGCAGCACCGGCACTTCCGTCAGCACGCCAACGGCAGTGGCAAGGGTGGCGGGATTCGCCGCAGTCCCCACAGGCAAAAAAATCATTTTCAGATTTTCGTAACAAAATCCCTTCCGGCAGGTCTTATAGTTAAAAAGGGGGTGAAACATTGGAAGACTATGAAGAAATATATGCCCGTTACTTTCAGGATGTCTACAAATATGTGCTTGCATTGAGCCGGGACCCCTGTCTTGCCGAGGAGATCACCCAGGAAACCTTTTTCAAGGCGCTGAAATCGCTGGACACCTTCCGCGGACAGTGCAAACTCTATGTCTGGCTCTGCCAAATTGCCAAAAACACCTACTTATCCCACCTGAAAAAGCAGAAGCACCAGGAGCCGGAGGAACTAAGCGTCAGCTCCTTTGAGGAGATGATCCTGGACAAGGCGTCCGCCTTCCGGATCCATCAGGCGCTCCATGATTTGCCGGAACCTTACAAGGAGGTGTTTTCCCTGCGCGTTCTGGGAGAGCTGCCCTTCCGGCAAATCGGCATTCTGTTTGGCAAAACGGAAAATTGGGCACGGGTCACCTATCACCGTGCAAGACTAAAAATCAAGGAGGATCTGAAATGAATTATCCCTGCGGTCTGATCCGTGATCTGCTTCCGCTGTATCACGATGACATATGCAGTCCCGAAAGCCGAAGCGCCATAGAGACCCACTGTTCCGAATGCGCGGACTGCAAAAAAATGCTGGACGCCCTGCGCACGGCCCCGGAGCCTCAGACGAATATGCGGGACGCCGCGCCGCTTCTTCCGATTCAAAAAAGATGGAACCGAGAGAAAAAGAAATTTCTGTGGATCGGTCTCGGAATTGCGCTTTTTCTCCTGCTGACGATCATCGGGCATACCGCTCTGACCCAGTGGTACTGCATTCCCATGGGAAAAGACGATGTTGTTCTGACGGGATTATACCAAACCTCGGATGGAGTCATTCACGTTTCCTTCGATGATCTGTATGACCTGAATTTTTTCAGCTCTGCGGTAGAGGTTGGAGCCGATGGATATGGCTACATCCCCGTCTATCGTCCGATCCTGGCAAAGAAGACAAATACGCCCCACCGGATCGGGACCTCCGGACTTGGCTTTGACCCAGACACCGCCTTCGCATGGCTGAATGAAAATTCCATGATGCCCGTAACGAAAGTGTACCTTGGGATCAAAGACGACCCGGAAAACTCCATTCTCGTCTGGGAGAAGGGCATGGAAGTCCGCCCCGCGACCGCGGAGGAAGAGGCGGAGTACGCGGAGTACAGGGCCCATTAATGTATCAAAACACAAAAGCGTTTTCGTTGGCAGATACCCTATCGGGGAGTTTTCGCCAGTCAAAGGTCCGTTCTGCGTCCGCTTCTATTGCATCTCTATCGCCCTAAAGCGAGCAGGGCAAACCTTTGTCTTCATAAAAAAAGGAGCTAACTGACGAATGGGATCAGTTAGCTCCTTTTTATGAAGGCTCTATATCAGAAACGGGGAGGTAACTTTGTGGTTTTTTGACAGGCTGAGGAAGGCTCCGGCGCTTTTGGCACCGGAGCCTTTCTTGAGATTTACTTTGCAAGCACAACGGAAATTTTGATCTCCTTTTCCGCCTCGCTCAGGTCGAACGCACCGCCGTCTGGAACGCTGACACGCAGTTCATACAGTGTGCCGTCGGCCAGGGTATCCACGCCAGTCCCGGCTTCATCCGTGATCGTCCACAGCTCTTTGCTGACCTCCGCCAGCTTTCCGTCTGCACCGTAGGCATAGAGCTTCAAATCAGTGGCGCTTCCGGAAAGATTGTTCATCCGGAACGAGACCGTCGTGTTGGGATGAACA
>ERZ772889.912-NODE-912-length-29766-cov-3.172630_pt1 | contig 29766 bp, 24 predicted proteins | sample MGYA00512127_ERZ772889 | MGnify/ENA primary metagenome ERZ772889 (study PRJEB29015, sample SAMEA2737689) | human gut metagenome | biome: human gut; feature: human-associated habitat; material: faeces | place: China | collected 2012 ...
GTGGTCCGGGTTTTCAACAAAGAGAATGATGTAGTAGAAGAATTTGAGAAAGATAATCAGAAGCTTTATGAATCTGCATGGAAATCTCAGTTTTTCTCAGGAATGATGATGCCGATCATGCAGTTTGTAGGTAACCTTGGATATGTAATGGTAGCTCTCTTAGGCGGCGTGTTTGTAATCAAAAAAAGTATTGAGGTCGGTGATATCCAGTCCTTCTTCCAGTACATCCGTAACTTTACACAGCCAATCCAGCAGATCGCACAGGTCACCAACCTGTTACAGTCCTCTGCAGCAGCTTCCGAGCGTGTATTTGAATTCCTGGAGGAGCCGGAAGAGAGTCAGAATGAGAAGAACCCTGTAGATGTTAATACACTTACAGGAGATGTACAGTTTGAACATGTAAAATTCGGCTACAATCCGGATAAGATCATTATCAATGACTTCTCTGCAGATGTGAAGGATGGTCAGAAGATTGCCATTGTAGGTCCCACAGGTGCAGGAAAGACAACTATGGTGAAACTGCTTATGAGATTCTATGATCTCAATGGCGGAAGTATTAAGGTAGACGGTTATGACATCAAAGACTTTAACAGAAGCAGTCTGAGAGAGATGTTTGGAATGGTGCTTCAGGATACCTGGCTGTTCTCAGGAACCATTATGGAAAATATCCGTTACGGACGTCTGGATGCTACAGATGAAGAGGTGATCGCAGCAGCAAAGGCAGCCCATGTGCACAACTTTATCATGCAACAGCCGGGCGGCTATGACATGGTTCTGGATGAAGAAACCAGTAATATTTCCCAGGGACAGAAACAGCTTCTCACTATTGCCAGGGCAATTCTTGCCAATAATAAGATCCTGATCCTGGATGAGGCAACCTCCTCTGTAGATACCAGAACCGAAGTGCGTATCCAGAAAGCCATGGACAATCTGATGAAGGGCAGAACCAGCTTTGTGATCGCACACAGACTTTCTACCATCAAGGATGCAGACCTGATCCTGGTTATGAAAGACGGTGACATTATCGAGCAGGGAAATCATGAAGAGCTTCTGTCTAAGAAAGGCTTCTATGCAGACCTGTATAACAGTCAGTTTGAGAATAAGGCAACTGCCTGAAATAGAAAATTACAGTATGGAAATCATGATATAAATCATGGTGTAAATCTATGGCAATTTCTGAAAAAATGAAATTACTGTAAGAAAGAAATGTATTATAAATCCCTCAGGGTATTTGTGAAAGAGAATATATCCGGCAGATATAGGATCGCACAGATACTGGATGAGGGATTTTTATTATTGTTTACTGCAGCTTCTTATGGATGCATAGAAACAGATGAATCGAGATATACCGTGCAAATTTACGTCTTTTCTGTAAGAGGGGAATATGTTATAATTAAAAACCAATCTACGAAAATTGATATATTTTATCATCATAATAACAAGAGAAAATGATAACAATAATAAGGAGTATTGTAGCTGTGAAGTTACTGAACAGTTGCAAATATCAGAGGATATCAACAATATGACAGATAAGAAAAACGGCAGAGAATATCTGGGCTATGTGCTGGAAAAATTAAAAGAACGTATCACAGAAATCAGCCTTTCTCTGGTGGAAGGCCAGAAAGAGATTGAGGGAATGCATGAGTATTACTGGGAAAATTATACAGAGATGGACCAGTATGGTTATGAGAATTATGATAATCAGCAGGCATTGTTCCGCCAGATTTCCGCAAATGAAGAGCAGCTGATTCTGAAACAGAGATTTCGCAGAATGGCAGATTCTCCATTCTTCGGAAGAGTGGATTTCATTTACGAAGGAGAGGACGAACCGGAGATCTTTTATATTGGAATTGGAAATTTTGCAGAGAAAGCAGGGCATATTCCATTAGTATACGACTGGCGTGCTCCGGTAAGCGGTCTGTTTTATGACTATGACAAAGGACCGGCTTCTTATGAGGCTCCCATGGGTGAAATCCATGGTGAGGTTGCTTCCAAATGGCAGTACAAGATCCGCAACGGAAAAATGATCTATGAATTTGAGAGTGATGTGAAGATCGATGATGAGATCCTGAAAGCAGAGCTGGGAAGTAACGGTGAGGTACAGCTTAAGAACATCATCCGTACCATTCAGAAGGAGCAGAATGCCATCATTCGAAATACCAAAGACAGGATCATGGTAATCCAGGGTGCAGCAGGAAGCGGGAAAACTTCTGTTGCACTTCACAGGATTGCCTATCTTCTCTATCATGACAGACAGAATCTGAAGTCTTCCAATATTCTGATCCTGTCGCCAAATGGAGTGTTTTCCGATTATATATCCCATATCCTTCCTGAACTGGGAGAAGAGAATATTAAGGAAATGAGCTTTGATCTTTTTGCCTATAAGCAGCTTAGGGATACAGTTTCTGACTGCGAAGACCGCTATGATGAAATTGAACGCAGAATCCGTTTTCCACAGAAGGCTTCTTTGGCAGAGGAGAAACAGTCCATGGAATTTATAAATCTTATGGAACGCTATCTGGTGGAACTGGAAGACCGGCTGATGAATTTTAAAGATGTGGAATATAAGGGATTTGTAAAGACAGAATCAGAGATTATTGAATTGTTTTATTTCAAATTTCAGGATTTTCCACTGCTCTCAAGGATGGATGCAGTTGCAGATTATTTCATTGACGAGGTGGAAACTCTGCGGGACCGTGATCTGGCAGATGATGAGAAAGACCTGATCCGTGAGAAATTCATGAAGCTGTATGTGACCGGAGATCTTTATGTGATCTACAGTCAGTTCCTGAAAGAAAATGGATACAAAGGACTTCCGCGTGTTTCTTATGAGAAAAGAAAGCTGAAATATGAGGATGTTTATCCTGTTCTTTATCTGAAATATCGTTTGCAGAGCCAGCAGGGAAGAAGCAATATCAAGCATCTGGTGGTAGATGAGATGCAGGATTACTCAAGACTTCAGTATGAGATCATTCAGAGGATTTTCTCCTGCAGAATGACGATTCTGGGTGACCGGGCACAGACTATGGATGATAAACAGCAGGATGTGCTGAAATTTCTGCCGAAGATTTTCGGGAGAGATATCCACAAGATCATTATGAATAAGAGTTACCGTAACACCATAGAGATTGCGTCTTATGCAAATCAGCTTGCGGGTATTGAAGATATGGAACTCTTTGAACGTCATGGTGCTCCGGTGGAGGAGAAAATATTTGCAGATATGAGCCATGCTGCGGAAGAGATTGCAGAAACTCTGAAACTCGGCGAAGAAGAATATGAAACAGCAGCGGTTGTCCTGCGTACAGAGAAAGAAGCAGAACATATGTGGCTTATTCTGAAGGAAATTCTGGGAGAAAAAGGATTTGATGTAAAAGAACGCCTGTCTTATCTGGACAGAAACAGCACAAGCTTTAAGAAGGGTCTTACAGTTACGACATTCTATCTGGCAAAAGGTCTGGAATTTGATCAGGTATTTGCAGTATTTCCGCAGAAAGACCAGACACCGCTTGTGCGTCAGGCGAGATATATCGCTGCAACAAGAGCCCTTCATGAACTGCATATGTATGAAGTGGAAAAATAAAAAAGTAATCGTTACTGTTCACTCCGTTCACAGTAACAAGTAATCTCTCAGTTACAGAGAAAAAAAGATAAATGGTATGATGAAGCAGAAAAATGGCGTTATAACAGACTATGTAAATCGCAGAAGGCTGAGAAATCGACATTGACATCTATGTAATGAAACTGTAAAATATATAATGTCAGTGGCAAAATACCTTTTGTCCCTGACACCATATTTTATAAAGTACGGAACAGTTATAATAATGTCAGAGAGAGGTTTTCTCTCCTGACCTGATATCAAATATTACCTGAAGACTATATACCTATTCTAAGGAGGATATTATGAAAAATAAAAGAGTACTAATGTTATTGGCCTTAACAGCTGTATTATCTGTTTCCATGACTGCATGTAGCTTTGGAGGCGGCAGTGACGAGGATTCAAGTGTGGTACAGGTAACTCCCACACCGGAGCCAACCAAAGCAGCGAAAGCAACTCCTACCCCTGCACCGGCCAATGCCCAGAATACTACCTATACATCTAAGAACAAAGCAGTATCCATTAAACTTCCGGATGCGACATGGGCGAATAAATCAGATTCTGACGATATGTTAAGCTTCGAGTCACCGAAACAGGGCAAACTCCTGATCCTGCATGGTTCCGGTGAGGAGGATATGTCTGTTGCGATCATTCCAAGTTCACAGGATACAGCCTCTGCACTTGTAAAGGCAGATAATCTTGTAGAAGGTACAGATTTTGAGATCCAGGATTATAAATCAGAGGAAGTCAGCGGTGTAAATGTTTACAGCTATACAGTTCATTACCTTACTGACAAGAGTGACTATAAATATGTTGTAAATAAATATTTCACAGATAATACAACAGAATTTTACAGTGTTGCAGGTTCTGTAAAGGATGAGAAAGCACTGGCAGGAATCAAGACTTCTGTTGATTCATTCACTATTTCCGGTGATTCTGTACTGAAAGCAGCAGCAACAGGAAAAACTTCAGGAACTACAGCAGGTACAACTGCGGACGGCACTTCAGGAACTACAGGAACAGCGGCAGCAGGTACAGACACAACAGCATCCGGCAGTTCATCAGATGGAAGTTCTTCAGCAGGCACAGACGGTTCTTACAATGGTACTTCATCGGACGGTTCATCAGATTACAGTTCATCAGACTATACTTCTGATGGCAGCAGTGACGGATCTTATGATTATGACGATGGTTCCTCCAATGGATATTATGCAGACGGAACACCTGTGGGAACAGATGATCCGGACTATGATACAGATCAGACAAGAACTATTTACAGAAACTCCGATGGATATCCGCTTGTAATTTATCCGAACGGTGACGGTACATGGTGTGATGATGACGGAAATACCTATGATTTTGCTAATGGTGAGGACGTTTATGATGAGAACGGCGTTGACTATTACTATCATGGAGAACCGGCGTATGTCCGCTATATGCCTAAGAATCAGTAACAGAAAAGTTGAAAAGGACGGCTGCTGTAAAAAAACAGTCGTCCTTTTTTGCGCTGACAGAGAACAACCTGTTATTTACATAAGAACGGATGTTGTGATAGAATAGCAGAGAAAATATGTGTTGCTGTGAACAGTAAAACAGGTAGATAATGAGGGCTGATGAATGGAATCATATGGAAGATTTGCCGGTGTTTATGATGTTTTCATGGATAATGTAAACTATCGTGAATGGGCAGACTATATTATAGAAACACTGGCTCAGGACGGGATCAGGGATGGTCTGGTTCTGGAGCTGGGATGTGGAACAGGTACTGTGACAGAGATGCTTGCAGATGCCGGATATGATATGATCGGTATCGATAATTCTGAGGAGATGCTTGCAGAGGCTATGGAGAAGCGGGCAAAATCCGGTCATGATATTCTATATCTTTTGCAGGATATGCAGGATTTTGAGTTATATGGTACGGTTCGTGCTGTGATCAGTGTCTGTGACAGTATGAATTATCTGACGGATGAGGAAGATCTGGAGTATCTTTTTGCGCTGGTAAATAATTATCTGGATCCGGGCGGACTGTTCATTTTTGATATGAATACGATCCATAAATACCGGGATGTGATCGGTGATACGACTATTGCTGAGGACAGAGAGGACGGAAGCTTTATCTGGGAGAACAGTTATGACAGGGAAAATTCCCTGAATATATATGAACTGGCACTTTTTCTTCCAAGAGAAGACGGATTGTATGAGAAGTGTGAGGAGGAACATGTACAGAAAGCGTATTCCATAGAAGCAATCAAGGCTATGATTGTGAAAGCAGGAATGGAACTGGTGGCAGTCTGTGATGCATATACTCATAATCCGGGTGATGAGAATTGTGAACGTCTGACTTTTGTTGCAAGAGAGCATGGAAAAAGTGCACAGAACGGATATCATGGAAGGATTCCGGAGAAACCTGAGACACATCGTGCGGATTGATGCGATTATAGCAAGCCTCTTAATTAATGCATTATTTACGGGAATTGCTATTGATTTGATGTTAAGCCATGAACAAAATGAAAATAATATGAAAGAAATAACAGGAGTAATAAACGAATGAACGATTATATTATCAGAGCAATTGCAGCGAATGATCAGATTCGTGCATTTGCGGCAGTTACTACAGAAACAGTAGAAACAGCGAGACAGGATCACAATACAAGCCCGGTTGCAACAGCGGCACTGGGACGTCTGCTTACAGCAGGTGCCATGATGGGTACCATGATGAAGGGGGATAAGGACATCCTCACACTTCAGATTAAGGCAGGAGGTCCTCTGGAAGGAATTACTGTGACAGCAGATTCCAAAGGTCGTGTAAAGGGATATGTGGGAAATCCTGATGTATGTATCCCGGCAAACAGCAAGGGCAAACTGGATGTTGCAGGTGCTGTCGGAGTAGGATTTATGAACGTGATCAAGGATATGGGACTGAAAGAGCCTTATGTTGGCCAGGTTGCGCTTCAGACCAGTGAGATCGCAGAAGACCTTACCTATTATTTTGCTACAAGTGAACAGGTACCATCAGCAGTTGGTCTCGGAGTTCTTATGAATAAAGATAATACAGTACGTCAGGCTGGCGGATTTATCGTGCAGCTGATGCCGTTTGCGGAAGAAAGCACAATTGCGAAGCTTGAGGAAAATGTGCAGAAAATCACATCTGTCACAAATCTTCTGGAAGAGGGGCATACTCCTGAGAGTCTGCTTGAGAAAGTTCTGGAGGGCTTTGACATGGAGATCAATGAGAAAGTTCCTACGGAATTTTACTGTAACTGCAGCAGAGAAAGAGTGGAGAAAGCTCTGATCAGCATTGGAAGAAAAGAACTCAATGAAATGATCCAGGAAGGTAAGTCCATTGAGATGAACTGCCATTTCTGTAATAAGAATTATGAATTTACAGTGGAAGAACTGAAAGAAATCCTGCGTAAATGTAAATAAAAGACGCCAATGTACTGACAGATAGATCTGCCGGAGCACAGGGAAGAAGAGGTAGAAAATGAAAAACGGTTATATCAAAACAGCAGCCGCAACACCTTATATCACAGTTGCAGACTGCAATGCCAATGGAAATGAGATTATCAGACTGATCCATGAGATGGAGAAAGAACATGTGAAGGTTATGACTTTTCCAGAGCTTTGTATCACAGGCTATACCTGTCAGGATCTTTTCCTGCAGAGACGTCTTCTCGACAGCGCCTGGGAAACTTTGCTGAAGATCACAAAGGAAACTGCTGATGTGGATGCCCTTGTTTTTGTAGGTGTGCCTTTCAGAAATCATGGAAAATTATATAATGCGGCAGCGGTTTTAAACAGAGGCGAGATCATTGGTCTGGTTCCGAAAACTTATCTTCCAAACTATGGAGAATTTTATGAGCAGCGCCATTTTGCATCAGGTCTTGGCTGTCTGGAATATGTGGATATTGAGGGAAAGAGAGTTCCTTTCGGAACAGATATTCTTTTTATCTGTGAGGAGGAGCCGGAGCTTGTGGCAGCAGCAGAGATCTGTGAGGATTTATGGGTGACACTGCCGCCAAGCGTTCTCCATGCACAGGCAGGAGCGAATCTGATCGTGAATCTGTCAGCCAGCAATGAGATGGTCGGAAAGGACAGCTACCGCAGAGATCTTGTTTCCGGACAGTCTGCACGTCTGGTGTGCGGATATGTATATGCAAATGCAGGAGAAGGTGAGTCTACACAGGATCTGGTCTTTGGCGGTCAGAATATGATCGCAGAGAATGGAGTGATCCTTGCGGAAGGAAAACGTTTCCACAATGGTATTGTATGCAGTGAGATTGATGTGCAGAGGCTGAACGATGAGAGAAGAAGACTGACTACTTATCAGCCGGCTGACGACAGTGATCATATTAAAGTGTGCTTCCATCTGAATGTGGAAGAGACAAAACTGACCAGAAAATATTCGCAGTATCCTTTTGTACCTTCACGAAAAGAAGAAAGGGATATGCGTTGTGATGAAATCCTGAATATCCAGGCAATGGGACTTAAGAAACGTATGGATCATATCCATTGCCATAAGGCAACAGTGGGACTTTCCGGAGGTCTGGATTCCACACTGGCACTGCTTGTGATCGCAAGAGCCTTTGACCTTTCCGGTGCGGACAGAAAGGATATCCACTGTATTACCATGCCATGCTTTGGAACCACAGACAGAACTTATCAGAATGCCTGCAAATTAAGTCAGTGTCTGGGTGCGACTTTAAGTGAGATCAATATCAAAGAAGCAGTAAATGTACATTTCCGGGATATTGCTCATGATCCGTCTGTGCATGATGTGACTTATGAGAACAGCCAGGCAAGAGAGAGAACGCAGATCCTGATGGACAGTGCAAATCAGGATGGCTCGATTCTGGTGGGAACAGGAGATCTGTCTGAGCTGGCTCTGGGATGGGCAACCTACAATGGTGACCATATGTCCATGTACGGCGTGAATGCTTCAGTGCCGAAAACTCTGGTGCGTCATCTTGTACGTTATTATGCGGATACCTGCAAAGATGAGAAGCTGACAGAGGTTCTTCTTGATATTCTGGATACACCGGTAAGTCCGGAGCTTCTGCCGCCTAAGGATGGCAAGATCGCACAGAAGACAGAAGATCTGGTGGGACCTTATGAACTTCACGATTTCTATCTGTACTATATGCTTCGTGCAGGATTTGAACCGGAGAAAATTTACAGGCTGGCATGTGAGACTTTTGAAGGAATGTATGATAAGGAGACAATCTTCAAATGGCTGAAAACCTTCTATTGGAGATTTTTTGCACAGCAGTTTAAACGTTCCTGTCTTCCGGATGGCCCGAAGGTGGGAAGCGTTGCGGTTTCACCGAGAGGTGATCTGAGAATGCCAAGTGATGCAAGTGCAGGAGTATGGCTGGAGCAGCTTGAAAATATAGATATTTAGAATCGCATAGCGGAGTGGATGATTTTATCCGCGTGATTTTGCATGGCGAAGCGGAGAACGATCATTTGTTCTCCGCTTTTTTCAGTGCTGTTTCAATTGCATTCAAAAGAATCATGGAAGTATACTTCTGATCTTCGGAATATTGGATATTTTCCAGCGACTGGGAGGTATAGATCTGGCTGGCCAGTGATTCCAGAGCCGGTTCCATGAGAGGAAACATGGCTGCGGTGCTTTCGCTTAAATTTACCAGACGGATGGAAGTTACCTTGTCAGAGTCAACGGTTACTTCCAGGTCAAAGGTGTTTTCATTCAGGTCGATGGAGGAAGTATAAATTCCCGGTTTGTACAGGCTTTTGGCATCGGCTGAGGCACTTTTTTTCTGACCGGGTCCAAACATGAAAAAAAGTACAATAGCCAGGATGACAGCAAGAAGAAGGAAAATGCCGGTGTATATAACTTCCTTCATATGTAGGACTATGATTTTTGTTTTTGCACTCATGGTACACGCCTCCTGGATGGTTTTGTATATTCTATTACAGAAGTGCTTAAATTATGATATACTGAAACAACGAATGTGAGTAACCGACAGTAAGGAGAGAAGAATGTCATTACAGTTTATTATCGGCAGTTCCGGTGCCGGAAAGTCTTATTTTGCATATGAGAGAGTAATCCGGGAGTCCATGGAACACCCGGAGAGAAATTACTATATTATTGTTCCGGAGCAGTTTACCATGCAGACACAGAAGACGCTGGTGGAAATGCATCCGGGAAAAGGAATCCTGAATATTGACATCCTGAGCTTTGAACGTCTTGCGTACCGTGTATTTGAAGAAACCGGCGGAGATAACAGAAAGGTTCTGGAAGATACGGGAAAAAGCATGGTGCTGCAGAAAATGGTGCAGCAGCACAGAAAGGAACTTGCCTATCTGGGAAGTCAGATGAACAAGCCGGGATATCTGGATGAGGTGAAGTCTCTGGTTTCAGAATTTATGCAGTATGATATCAGAGAAGAGAATCTGGCAGAAATGAAAGAGAAGGCCAAAGATCAGCCATTACTTGAAATGAAGCTTAAGGATGTGGGAATCCTTTATCAGTCATTCAGGGAATTCCTGAAGGGGCATTATATGACAGGGGAAGAGGTGATGGATGTCCTGCTTAAACAGCTTCCTTTTTCCGAAAAACTTAAGGGAGCGGAATTTCTCTTTGATGGATTTACCGGATTCACGCCAATTCAGGTCAATGTGCTCAGGGAACTTCTGGTCATTGCTGACCGCATAAGTGTTACTGTGACTATGGACGAACGGGAGGATGCTTTTTCTCCGGGAAAACCTTATCAGCTTTTCTTTATGAGCAAGCAGATGATACGGACACTTGCAGGGCTGACCAGAGATCTGGAGGATCCAGTGTATCTGAAACCATCCGGACAGTCCCGGTTTGCACATGCACCTGCCTTACAGTTTCTGGAGAAAAATATCTTCCGCTACAGAAAGGGCGTGTATGCCGAAGAACAGCAGGAGATAAAAATATTTACTGCGCCATCCCCCCTGGAAGAAATGCGGGAGGCTGCCAGAAGGATGTCAGAACTTGTGCGTACCTGCGGATACCGCTATGGTGAAATTGCAGTGATCACAGGAAATCTGGAAGAATATGCAAGACTTGCAGCACAGGTATTTGAGGAGGCAGATATTCCATATTTTATTGATGAGAAGCATTCGGTAATGATGAATCCTTTTGTGGAGTATCTGCGCGCTGCCATGGAGATGGCGGTACAGGGATTTCCTTATGAAAGCGTTTTCCGTTATCTCAGATGCGGGATGTCAGAAGTTACCAGAGAACAGGCTGATAAGCTGGAGAATTACGTGCTGGCGCTGGGAATCCGGGGATATAAGAAATGGTCTGAAAAATGGGTTCGTGTATACAGAGGAATGGAAGCGGAGAAGATACAGGAACTGAATGAGATCAGAGAAATCTTTGCGGAAGAAGTAAGGGAACTTGCACAGGGATTTGGTTCCGGGAAGAAGACAGTGGAAGAGTACTGCCGGATTCTCTATGAGTTTATCCAAAAAAGCAATGTCTGGCAGAAACTGAAACGACAGGAGCGAAAGTTTAAAGAGTCAGGCGATAAAGCAATGGAAAAAGAATATAACCAGATTTATGGAATTGTGATGGACCTGCTGGATAAGATGGTTGAGATTCTTGGCGAAGAAACGGTAAACAGACAGGAGTTCCGACAGCTTCTGGAATCAGGACTTTCTCAGGCAAAAGTAGCGCTGATTCCGCCGAGTATAGATCAGGTAATGGTGGGTGATATGGAACGATCCCGCTTAAAGGAGATTAAGGCGTTGTTCTTTGTTGGCGTGAATGAGGGAAATATCCCAAAGAGCACACAGACAGGCGGAATCTTATCAGAGCTTGACAGGGATTTCTTCCAGGAGCAGGGAGTGGAACTGGCACCGGGGCCTAAAGAACTGATGAATATGCAGAGGTTTTATCTGTATCTGAATATGACGAAACCGGGAGAAAAGCTGATCCTCTCCTATAGTGATACCAATGCAAAAGGAGAAGGCATAAGCCCGGCATATCTGATCGGGAGTATACGCAGTCTGTATCCGAAGCTGGAAATTGAGGGTGGAGCCGGGGTCAGACCCCATAAAAATTCTATAAACAATTATTGTTATCCGGAAAATCCGGAAGCTGGGATTGATCTGTTTCTGGAGAAGCTGGTACAGGAGACAGAGAAAGAACATGAGGATATTCTGGAGCAGGCAGATGAGACGGATGCAATGTTTGGAGAGCTTTATAGCTGGTATCTGCGGAATCCGGAATACAGAAGCAGAGTACAGAAGCTGGTACAGTCGGCTTTTGCCGGAAAACCAAAGGACATTATCAGCCAGAGTGTGGCGAAGGCATTATACGGAGAGGTTTCACCTTACAGTGCTACCAGACTGGAACGTTTTGCAGCCTGTGCATTTGCACATTTCCTTCAGTATGGAATGAAGCTTACCGAGCGTGTGGAATATGAGTTTAAACCTATGGATATGGGAAATGTTATGCATGAAGCACTGGAAAGCTTTGCAGAAGAAGTGCGAAAAAGAGGCATGAAATGGACAGAGCTGACAGAACAGGAACGGAATGAGATTGCGGACCGGTGTCTGGATAATATTGTGGCAGATTATGGAAATACAGTGCTCAAAAGCAGTGCCAGAAATGAATATATGATCGAGAGAACAAGGAGAATCCTCAGAAGGACGGTATGGGCACTTCAGAAACAGCTGGAACAGGGAGAATTTCAGCCGGAAGGCTTTGAGGTAACCTTCGGGGGAGGACGGATTGACAGAGTAGATATTATGGAAGATCAGAATAAGGTGTATGTGAAGGTAATTGATTATAAAACCGGAAATACATCCTTTGACCTGGTTTATCTGTATCATGGCCTGCAGTTACAGCTGATGATCTATCTGGATGGTGCTCTGCGTGTAGAGCAGAAGAAATATCCGGATAAGGAGATTATTCCTGCGGGAGTTTTTTATTACAATATCAAGGATCCTATGATCCAGGAGAAGATAGATGCGGATGTGGAAGCAGTCAGTGCAGGTCTTATGAAAGAACTGAAGATGAATGGGCTGGTTCAGGCAGATCCGGAGCTTGTGTACAGGATGGACAGCAGTCTTGGCTCCATTCCTGTCGCATTTAATAAGGACGGAAGCTTTCGCAAAAATTCTTCTGTGGCAGACAGAACACAGTTCGCAGTGCTTGGACGGTATGTAAGGACGAAGATTGAGAAGATAAGAAGTTCTATTCTGGAGGGAGATGCAGAGGTTTCTCCCTATGAGCTCGGAAAAAAGAATGCGTGTACTTATTGTCCGTATATGACGGTATGCGGATTTGACCGCAGGCTGTCAGGATATGAATTCCGCAGACTGAAAAACTTCTCTGATGAGGAATTATGGAAAGCATTTGACAGGGAGGCAGAATAAGATGGGCGTACAGTGGACAAAGGAGCAGCAGGAGGTTATACGGCTGCGGGACAGAAATATTCTGGTCAGTGCGGCAGCCGGGTCCGGAAAAACGGCAGTACTGGTAGAACGTATCCTGAGTAAGATAACAGATAAAGAACACCCTGTGGATATTGACAGACTGCTGATCATGACATTTACAAGAGCGGCAGCAGGTGAAATGAAAGAGAGGATCTCGGCAGCTATTGAAAAAGCACTCTGTGAGGATCCCGATAATGAGCATCTGCAGAGACAGACAACCCTGCTTCATACTGCACAGATTACAACTATTGATGGTTTTTGTGCCTATATTATCCGGAATTACTTTCATCTGATCGGACTGGATCCGGGATATCGGACGGCAGATGAGGGGGAACTGAAGCTTCTGCAAGGAGATGTTGTGAAAGCACTGCTTGAAGAATACTATGCCGGGAAAGATGAAAAGTTTCAGAAATTCGTGGAATGCTTTGCAACAGGAAAGTCAGATGAAAATCTGGGAAACCTGATACAGAAATTATATGAAATGGCTATGAGCAATCCTTTTCCGCAGGAATGGCTGTCCGGGTGTATGGATGATTACAGGATTGATTCCCTGGAAGAGTTAAGAGAGACTGAGTGGATGAGGATGCTCTGGGATGCAGTGAAGGATGAACTGCAGGAAGCGAAGCTTCTGGTGCAGGAGGCTCGAAGAATCTGCTCAGAGCCGGATGGTCCGTATCTGTATGATGAGGCACTGAGCAGTGATCTGCTTCTTATAAGAAGTCTGCAGGAACTGTCAGAGAAAAGAGATTATAATGGAACTGCAGAAATACTTATGAAACCCTCATTTGCCCGGCTGAGCACAAAGAAGGCTGCGGATGTAGATGAACAGAAGAAGCAGAGAGTGAAAGATCTCCGGGATGAGGAAAAGGGGATTCTGAAGGAACTGGGGCAGCGATATTTCCAGAGTGCAGAGAAAGAACTTCTGGAAGTGATCAGATATATCAGAGGCCCAATAGAGATGTTAGTTGAGTTGACGGCACGATTTAAAAAACAGTTCGGAGAGGCGAAGAGAGAAAAGAATATTCTGGATTTTACGGATATGGAACATTTTGCCCTGCAGATACTGATGACGAAAGAAGGGGAAGAAATCCATATGTCTCAGGCTGCGAGAGAGCTCTCCGCAAAGTATGATGAAGTCCTGGTGGATGAATATCAGGACAGTAACTTAGTGCAGGAGCTTCTGACAACAGCAGTATCCGGGTGGATCAACCAGAAGAAAAATATCTTCATGGTAGGAGATGTAAAGCAGAGTATCTATCGTTTCCGTCTGGCAAGGCCGGAGCTTTTCATGGAAAAATATAAAAGTTATTCCACAGAAGAAGCACAGGAGCAGAGAATTGACCTGCACAAAAATTTCCGGAGCAGGGAACAGGTTCTGGAGAGTGTAAACTTTATTTTCCGGCAGATCATGGGGGAAGACCTGGGAGGGATTACCTATGACAAAGATGCAGCCCTTTATCCCGGAGCTTCTTTTCCGGAAGGAGAGTCAGAGGAATTTGTAAAGACAGAGGTTCTTCTGGTCGAGAGAGACGGAGAAGAACTGTCTGATGTACAGGACTATGAAGACGCGGGTGCATCGGGAAACCGCAGGGAAATGGAAAATCAGACCGGGCAGGAACTGGAGGCGTTGGCCATTGCACAGAGAATTAAAGAAATTGTGGGAAAAGAACAGATCGTAGATAAAGAGACGAAGGAATACCGGCCTGTGGAATACGGGGATATTGTAATCCTGCTGCGCACTGCCTATGGATGGGCAGAAACCTTCAGGGAAGTGCTGGCATCTCAGGGGATTCCCGTATATTGTACATCAAGAACCGGATATTTCTCTGCAACCGAGATTGTGACTGTATTGAATTATCTGAAGGTGTGTGACAATCCGCTGCAGGATATTCCGCTTATGGGAGTGCTTCGTTCACCGATCGTCGGATGCACTTCACAGGAACTGGCAGAGCTTAGAATACAGTATCCTGATGGTCTGCTCTATGAGAGTGTTTCGGCATATGCAGGAGAAAATGAAATCCCCGAAAAAGAACTGAATCCGGATAAGCTGAAATCTGAATTGTTAAACAGTAATCTGCGAACAGATGAAAAGAACTCTCTGAATATTAAATTAAAAGGATTTCTGAGTCTCCTTGAAAAGGTAAGAAATATGGCTGCATATACGCCGGTCCACGAATTGATCCTTTATGTGCTGAAAGAAACCGGGTATGGAGATTATGCAAGGGCACTTCCGGGAGGGGAGCAGCGTTTTGCAAATCTTACCATGCTTGTGGAGAAAGCTATGGACTATGAGAAGACAAGCTACAGGGGTCTGTTTAACTTTGTTCGTTATATCGAACAGCTACAGGCATATCAGGTAGACTATGGAGAAGTCAATCTGACAGGAGCGGGCAATACCGCAGTGGAGATTATGACGATTCACAAGAGTAAGGGACTTGAATTTCCGGTAGTATTTGTGGCCGGTATGGGAAAACAGTTTAATTTTCAGGATATGAATGCAGGTCTTTTGCTTCATCCGGAACTGGGAATAGGGGCTGATGCTATCATACCGGAGAAACGGGTGATCGCATCTTCGCTGAATAAGCAGGTGATCAGAAGACAGCTTCTGAAAGAGAGTCTGGGAGAGGAACTGAGGGTACTTTACGTTGCCATGACAAGAGCAAAAGAGAAACTGATCCTTACAGGAACAGTCGGAAAGCTGGAAAAGCAGATGCTGTCGCTGTCGCGTTTTCTGGATGAGGGAGAAGAACTGCTCCCACTGGGAACCAGAATGAAAGCAAAGAATTACTGGGCTTTTGTACTGCCTGCACTGGTGCGGCATCGGGCCATGAGTGAACTTTTGTGGGAATATGGAATCCTCATGAAGAAACAGCCGGGGATTTACGATGATATCTCTGAGTTTGTGATAAAAAAGATCACTGTCCGTCAGATGACAGAAAAGGCAGTTCTCATCCAGGCAGGAAACCAGATGCAGGAGGAATATCTGAAGAACTGGGATGAAAATAAAGTGTATGATGAGGCTGTGAAGGAAGAGATAGAGAAGAGATTTTCCTTTGCATATCCGTATAAATATCTGGAAGATATTCCGGTTAAAGTCAGTGTTTCGGACCTGAAAAAGAGAAGCTGGCATGATGAAAGTGAACTGGAAGAGAATATCAGTGTGTCTGCCGAAGAGCAGGAGGAAGAACAGGAAGCACCGGTTCCCGCATTTATGGCAGAGAAGCGGGAAGAGTATAAGGGGGCTGCCAGAGGTACTGCTTATCACAGAGTAATGGAATGTCTGGATTATGCAGAAACAGATACAGAGGAACAGCTTCGGGCTCAGTTAAAGAGACTTCTGGAGAGCCAGAAAATGACAGAGCAGGAAGCAGAATGTATCCGGATCCGGGATATCAGGAGGTTTGTGGAATCCGGACTGGGGCAGAGAATGAAGAAGGCTGCCATGAAAAAACATCTTTACAGAGAACAGCCTTTTGTGATTCAGAGAAGTGCTTCTATGCTCGATGATGGGTGGAAGAACGAAACAGTGCTGGTGCAGGGAATTATCGATGCCTATTTTATGGAAGAGGATGAGATTGTTCTTGTGGACTATAAAACGGATAGAGTGAAGAGAGGACAGGAACAGAAGCTGATCGATCTGTATCATGTGCAGCTTGAGGATTATGCCCGGGCATTGGAGCGGATGACGGGGAAAAGAGTGAAGGAGAAGATCATTTATTCGTTTACATTGCAGAAAGAGATATTGCTGTAGGCGGAATAAAAATTTATTATTATGAATTCAAATATCCGGCAGGGATAAGCGCGTGTTATACGCGCCACCCTGCCGGATATTTGTTTTTCAGGATCTGGTTGACCAGTTTGCCGAAGCCAATGGGATATCCATCTGCACAGAGGAGATGCCAGCCTTTTTTGTGAGCGGCCTCTTCCGGGTCGATCATAAGAGTTTCGCCTTTCAGATAACGGGTAAGCCGCTCATCAGAAACTGGCAGAGAGATAACGGCTTCCACATCTCCTTTATGAAGAGCCAGCGCCAGTGGCTGAGACGGCTCAAATCGGTTTTTCTTCAGATCACCCAGATAGAGACCGTTTCGAAGGAAGGAGATCCCCCGGAGATCCAGCGGGAAAGGCAGCTGATAGTACACTTTATCTTTGCGGACTTCCACACGGTTCCAGTCAAATTCCTGGCCGCCAATGGTTTTCAGGCCGATCTCAGAGAAAAATTCCTCCAGCCATTTCCGGGTGTTTTTGTCCGGCCCTTTTGCGGAGAAACGGAAAACAGGTGGAAGAGAATCGCCTTTTTTGTGGAACAGGGCGAGAAAATGACCTTCGCCATCCATTTTGTGTGGAAAGATTCGGACGCATTTTTGAAGTTCTTCCGGATCAAATGTATTTAAGTTTAATGCGATTTCGGAATCGGAAGTGTCTGCTGTACTGGCATATTCCGGGCGACCCTGAGAGAATCCTTCGTATCCTGACATTTCCATAAGTTCCATATCCGGACGCTCACGGAGAAGATAGGCTACAACTTCTTCATCTTCGCAGGGAGAGAAGGTACAGGTGGAGTAAAGCATCATTCCACCTGGACGGAGCATATCGGCAGCTTTTAAGATCAGGTCTTTCTGGATATCGGAAAGTTCTGCGGATTTTCCCGGGGTCCAGTCACGGGCAAGTGCTTCCTCTTTTCGGAACATGCCTTCCCCGGAGCATGGGGCGTCCAGAAGGATCTTATTAAAGAAAGCCGGGAAACGCTGGGCAAGTTTTGCCGGTTTTTCGTCTGTGACGAGCATATTTTTCATGCCAAAAAGTTCCAGATTCCGAAGAAGGTATCTGGCTCTGGAAGTGCTGATATCATTGGCAAGAAGAAAGCCGGTATCATTTAAGGCAGCCCCAAGGGCAGTTGCTTTTCCACCGGGAGCCGCACAGAGATCCAGGACAAAATCTCCCGGTTCGATGGCAAGTCTGGAAGCCGGTGCCATGGCACTTGGTTCCTGAAGATAATAAAGTCCTGCCTGGTAGTAAGGGCATCGGGCGGGGCGGCTTTCCTCATCGTAGAAGTATCCGGTATTGATCCACGGGATCGGACGGATTGGGAAAGGGGAAAGTTCCTGAAAGTCCTGGCAGGAGAGCTTTGCGGTGTTTACACGGAGACCGTAGGTGCGGGGATTTTCGTAGCTTTCAAGGAAAGCGTCATAATCATCTCCAAGCATTTCTTTCATACGCTCCAGAAAAGGAAGCGGTAATGTCTGTATTTTATCTGAATCTGTCATAATTTCCTCCATAATATCAATCTCAAACTGCTGAAAATATTATAAAGGATGAAAGGATTTTTCTAAATACTATTGACAAAACTATATTATACGATATATAGTATTATTCACAGAACAATATTACATGGCTTATCATGTGAATGAAAAACGCCATCGCGTTTCATGAGCATGTAGTAAGGTGGAAGTTGAATGTCCATTTTACAGGTCATAGAGGATCTTAAACAATATTATATTGACAATCTATATTATACAAAATATAATATAGGCATAAGAACAGTATTAAAGAGAAAACAGCATAGGAAGGAGCGGTTGGATGGTATTTAATACAGGAGCAGCCCTCCTGGATGCGATTGTCCTGGCTGTTATTTCCAGAGAGAAGGACGGTACCTACGGGTATAAGATCACCCAGGATGTGCGAAGTGTTCTGGAAGTTTCAGAATCCACGCTGTATCCGGTTCTTCGAAGGCTTCAGAAGGATGAATGCCTGGAAGCCTACAATATGGAATATGCAGGCAGAAACCGGAAATATTACAAGCTGACAGATAAGGGCGCAGCGCAGCTGAATCTTTACAGAAGTGAATGGGAGATCTATTCATCCAAGATTACCAGGATGTTTGAGGAGGGAGTATAATTATGAACAGAAAGCAGTTTATGGAACAGCTTGAACGGCTGCTTTCCGATATTTCAGAGGCGGAGAGACAGGAGGCACTGGAATATTATGAAGGATATTTTGATGATGCAGGTCCGGAGAATGAAGGAGAAGTGATCCGGGAACTGGGAAATCCGGGGAAGGTTGCCGCGATCATCAAGGCAGATCTTCAGGAGAACAGTGAAGATTACGGGGAATACACAGAGAACGGATATCAGGACACCCGTGTGAAAGAGAACGGGGAGATGCCAGATCAGTACACAGAAATAACAGTACGCGGAGATGGACAGGAAGAAGAGCCTCATGATACAGGAAGTGCCGAAAACCGCAGGAAAAGTCGGGCCCAGCGTGGCTATCATGCAGAGAAGAAGCAGAATAAGGCAGGGATCATCCTTGCGCTGATCGTTCTTGTTTTTGCGGCTCCTTTGATTAAAGGATTGTTTGGCGGAGCACTGGGGATTCTGGTGACACTGGCGTTACTGCCCTTCCTGCTGACATTTTTTGCGGGAGCGGGATCGATCATTCTTGTAATCGGTGCAGTTGCGTGTATTGCTGTTGGAATTGCCATGGTGGTATCTCTTCCGTCGGCCGGGATCCTGACTATCGGTATCGGATTTCTGATGATGGCACTTGGACTTTTGTTACTGGCACTGACGGTGTGGTTCACAGGTAAGATACTGCCGGCGATCCTGCGGAAATTTACAGGAGTCTGCAGTAATCTCCTGAATGGAAGAAAGGCGGAAAAAGTATGAAACGTTTTCTGAAAGTAATCCTGATCCTTGCGGCAGTATTCGGTGCGGCGGGTTTGGGACTTACTGCAGGCGGAGCTGCCATGGGAGCGACCATGGGGGATGTGAGTGTGCTGGATCATGGGATCACGCAGGTGCTTCGTGTGCTGGATCATGAAGACAGTTGGGAAGTGGAAGACTCTGAAGAAGATATGGATGAGCTGGAGGATGATTTTCAGGCAGCTGCAGAGAGCGCGGTAACTGAGAAGGGCGTCCTGGTAGGCAGTGCAGACAGTTCCGCATATACGAAGGTATATGAGGCTTCGGCTGTGTCAGACCTTTCCTGTGACCTGAGATACGAAAAACTGGTTTTGAAAACATGGAATGAGGACAAAGTTCAGGTGAAAGTTACAGGGAGGGACCACAATCGTGTTAAGATCAGCAATGACAACGGCAGTCTGAGAATTGCAAGCAATCAAAAAGTGAGAAACCGTTCCGTAGAAATTTTTTGCCCGGAAAACTTAAGCTTTCAGAAGATAAAACTTCAGATGGGAGCAGGAACCATCGAACTGGATGGTGATTTTAAAGCGGGTCAGATGGAAGTAAATGTGGGGGCCGGAACCATTGAAAATTCCGGCAGTCTGAATATAAAAGAAGCAGATTTTACAGTCGGAGTGGGAACTGCCGACATCAGTGAACTTCAGGTGGAGAATTTAAAAGGAAGCTGTGGTATGGGAGATATGGAGCTTACACTAAAAGCTGCTGATTATAATTATGAACTGAAATGCGGTCTTGGAAATCTGGAACTGGATGATTCGATGGAAACGTCTATCACTTCCGGAAATAAACAGATCACAAATGAAGCTGCCGTAAAAAATATAAAACTGGATTGCGGAATGGGAAACGTTCAGGTTGAATTTGAAGAAGATTAAAGGAGGAAGCATTGTGAGCAACAAAAAACTTTATAAATCATCAGTAAACCGTATGTTATGTGGTGTCTGCGGCGGAATCGCGGAATACTTTGATATCGATCCGACTCTTGTCCGGCTGGTATGGGTGATCATCACGCTGATGGGTGGAGCCGGAATCCTGGCGTATATCATTGCGGCCATCATTATCCCGGATTAAAGCTGACAGCATCCGTAAAGGACGGACATATTTTTCAGAATGCATAATTTCTCCGGAAATTGTTCATACTCCATAAAAAAGATGAGGAGTGTGGAAGATGAACAGGGAGAAAGAAGTAAAGGCATACCTGGAGGGGAAACTTTCCCAGGCAGAAAAACTGAAATACGAGATTGCCGATGAGATGGGAGTCCTGGATAAAGTGATCAAAGACGGGTGGAAAAGCCTCTCTGCAAAAGAAACCGGACGGATCGGTGGTCTTATGACAAAAAAGAAGAAACATAAAAAGTAAAATGCAGCCTGAAGGAACGCGGTGAAATGCCGCCGGAAAAATCCTTCAGGCTGTATTGAATTATAAGAAAATTTTTTGAAAAAAGAATTTTTTTTTGACGGTTCAGGGTGGACTGACCAGTGGAAAAGAGCTATACTGTTGGAATAACAGAGGAGGTATAAAAATGGGTGAAAAAATCAATAACATTCTGAAGGGTGAGATCATCTCTTCCGTATTTTATATACTTCTGGGACTTTGCCTGATCCTGATCCCCACACAGACGGTGGATGTGATCTGTAAAGTGGTATTCGGGCTGATCCTCATCGGAGTTGGCATTTATCATATCTATATTTACATACGTGGAAAAGCAACTGCTACGATCATGGATCTTTTAAGCGGTGTAGTTGTTTTCGTGCTGGGCGTGTTCCTTTTTATGACACCTTCCATCGTGATCAAGCTGCTTCCATGGATGCTCAGTGCATTTGTACTGGTTGACAGTCTGTGGAAATTTAAAGGTGCTTTTCTTCTGAAAAAAGGTGGACGCGGTGCATGGAGTGTGCTTCTGATCGGCAGTCTTGTTTTTATTGCACTTGGAATTGTGATGTTGTTTGGAAGATTTCCAAAGATCATGACGCTGTTGATCTTTTCCGGTTGGGTGCTGGTGTGTGACGGAGCTGCGGATATCATATTTTTTATTATTATGAAGCTGGGACTTCGAAAAATCGCGAAAAAAGCGGAGGCAGAGAAGGAAGAGGCTGGTTCAGATGCTGTAAATGAAACAGCAGATATGGATATGCCAGATGATACAAAACCGCAGGATGAAAATGAGCTAAATGAGTTGCAGAGTGGGAGTGGAACAGAATATCCAACAGACAATGTGGCCGAGAGTACACCGGTTGAAGCAATGGAAACGGAACCGGAGAAAAAGTCCAGACGTGGAATCTTCCGAAAAAAAGAGAAGGATCAGGAGGAAGAGAGTAAACCTGTAACAGAAACTACAGAAGAAACTACAACGGCTATGACGGCACAGGATACAGACGGATATTCTACGGACAGAAAAGAGACAGAAGAGTCCGCAAAACCGGAAGAAGAACAGAAGCAGGAGAATTCCCGCTGGGAAAAAGAACCGGAGAATGTAGAAATGAAACTCTGGGATGTGGGCAAAGACCAGGCGGAGACCGGCAGCCTGAAGGATCTTCTGGACGGTTCCGATGAAGACCTGGAAGAGTGGAAGGACTGACACCTCTCTTGCATCATCTGCCATTCCGTGGTAAGATGTGCACATGAAAAATACAGATAAAAATATTAAGATACTGATGATGGATTTTTCCGGAATATATGAGGATCAGCAGTTCTGGAGGGGAAAAGAAGCAGCCCGGGTGGATGCCAGGGACATTCCCGGAACTAACTGCTACTGCGATGAGGATGCGATGAATGCCATTCGCAGCCGCATTGCCCCTTATTCTTCCGGAGAGATCCATTTTATTGATTCCGGAAACTATCACTATATGACAAGGATCTGGCTGGAAAAGATCCCGGAGCCTTTTGAACTTCTTGTATTTGACAATCATACAGATATGCAGCCGCCTGCTTTTGGCGGCCTGCTTTCCTGCGGAGGATGGATTTATGATTCCATTATGGAACTTCCTCTGCTTAAAAAGGTGATCCTGATCGGCCCGGATGAGGAGGCTTTTTCCAGAGTGGAACCGGAGCTTAGGGAAAAGGTGGAGTTTTTGAGCAGGGAGAAACTTCTGGAAATGGAAGATGTGGAAGTGTGTGCATTTGTAAAAGAACAGGTGGGAGAATATCCGTTATATATTTCCATAGACAAAGATGTGCTCTGCGAGACGGATGCAGACACAAACTGGAGCCAGGGTGATATGCGGTTAAGTACCATGATGAAATGTCTGGGTGCTGTTAGAGAGAAATGTGTAGAAGAAAGTCTCAGGATCCTGGGCGTGGATATCTGTGGGGAATGTGATGCCAAAGAGCCAGGAAACAGTGCTTTGAATGACAGGGCCAATGCTGCGCTGCTGGAATTTTTTACATCCACAGATGTGGGTGAGGATATTGAGGAAAACAAAAACGGGACATCAGGAGGAAACCGATGAAAAATGAACTTCTTACCATCGGGCCATTTACGGTATACGGGTATGGCCTGATGATCGCCATTGGAATTGTGGCAGGTTGTCTGACTGCAGAGTACAGAGCCAGAAAACAGGGACTTGACAGTGAACAGATCTTTCCGATGGTCCTGTGGTGCCTGGTGGGTGGATTTCTTTGTGCAAAACTTCTCTTCTGGATTACAGAGTGGAAATCAATCATTCAGGATCCGGGATTTATGATGGAAACGTTAAGTTCCGGTTTTGTGGTGTTTGGAGGAATCATCGGCGGGATACTGACAGGATTTTTGTACTGCAGGATCAGAAAACTTGTATTTTTTAAATATGCGGATGTGATCCTGCCATCTGTGGCACTGGCCCAGGGATTTGGACGGATCGGATGTTTTCTGGCGGGCTGTTGTTATGGAAAAGAGACAGAGAGAGTTTTTTCTGTGATATTTCAGAATTCAGAATATGCGCCCAATCACGTGGCACTGATCCCGACGCAGCTGTATTCCAGCGGACTGGATTTTCTGCATTTTCTTTTGCTGTTGCTGATCGCGCGGAATAAAAAAGCAGATGGCCAGGTGACTGCCTGCTATCTGATCTTTTACAGCATTGGACGCTTTGTGATCGAGTTTTTTCGTGGAGATATTATCCGGGGAAGTGTGGGGATTTTGTCAACTTCCCAGTTTATCAGTATTTTTACCGGGATTGCTGGGATTGTGCTGTTGATACTGGTGATGAAAAGAAAGAATCAGACAGCGTAGGACAGTAGTGTCATAAGGACAGGTTTTCTTTGCATACATCTATGAAAAAGACGAAAGCAGGCCTGCCATGCTCAGAAAAGAAGATTTTGAACCAAATATGAAAACAGAGGATAAGATCCCCGGAGCGCAGTCGGAAAATCCGGCACAGAGTCAGCGCTTCGGGGATTTTATCGTGAAATATATGCAGAATGTAAAGGACACCATGGAACTTTTTTCGGGGACATCTTTTCAGGCAATCAATGAGATTTTCGGGGTTCTCTATGTTCCGCTGGAAAGTATGGGAGAACTTGAGGTCACGGGAACATCCTATAATTCGATCCCGAAATGTTACACGTATATGGACATGGAGGCAGCAGGGGCATCGGGGATCACCAGGCTGCATGACCATCCGTATCTCAAACTTCGGGGAAAGGGGACGGCGGTGGCAGTAATCGACTCGGGGATTGATTATCAGAATGCCGTGTTTCGAAATGCAGGCGGTTCCAGGATCGCTTATTTATGGGATCAGTCGCTGGAAGATGGGACTGATATAGCAGGTACAGAAGTTCCCTATGGCAGGTTATTCCGTAAAAATGATATCGACCAGGCACTGGCTTTTGAGGATCCGTTTTCTGTTGTGCCATCCCGTGATACCAATGGACATGGCACGGCACTTGCCGGCATTGCGGCAGGAAATATGGTCCCGGGAGAAAATTTTACCGGAGCGGCGCCGGAAGCGACATTGATCATCATCAAGGTAAAACCGGCAAAACAATACCTCCGGAATTTTTATCTCTACCCTCCGGATGCAGAAGTCTTTCAGGAAAATGACGTGATGATGGCCATCGCTTATGCGATTTCCTGGGCGAAAAAACTGGAGATGCCACTTTCTATCTGCCTGGGAATCGGAAGCAGCCAGGGTGCTCATCTGGGAACCAATGCGTTAAGCCAGTATGTGGACTATGTGGCAAATTTTTCCCAGGTATCCGTATCTGTGGCAGCAGGAAACGAAGGAAATACAAGAAACCACAGCACGGGGATTTTTTCTCAGGAAAGGGAGCAGATCGTGACAGAGCTCCGTGTGGCAGAAAGGGAGCAGGGATTTACCATGGAATTCTGGGGAGAGCCACCGGAGATCTACGGGCTTTCCATCCAGTCACCCACCGGTGAGATATTGGAAGTCAGCAGTTCCATCGGTTCCAGAACTCAGGAGCTTTCTTTTGTCTTTGTGGAAACAAAGGTGTATGTGAATTATATCCTGATTGAGCGGCAGACCGGATATTCGCTGGTGTATATCCGATTTTTCCATCCGGCGTCCGGCATCTGGAAAATTTTCACCCAGGCAAGAAACAGACAGAACGTACAGTTCCACATGTGGCTTCCTGTGGAAGGGCTGATCTCCCAGGATACCTATTTTCTGGAACCCTCTCCCTACACCACGGTGACAGCGCCGGGAGATGCCAGGAACAGCATCACGGCAACCGCCTACCAGCACCGTGACGGAAGCATCTATATTGCAGCAGGCAGAGGCTATACACCAGATGGTATGATAACCCCACATCTGGCAGCACCTGGCGTTAACGTAAAAGTACCACTGGTACGAGGAGATTTTGGAACCCGCTCCGGAACCAGTATCTCCGCCGCACAGACCGCTGGTATCGCGGCACTTCTGTTTGAATGGGCGATCATACGAGATAACCAGCCGTTTTTTACCGGGAGCAGCGTGAAATATTATCTGCAGAGAGGCGCAAGAAGAGAAGAAAACATGCAGTACCCAAACCCGGAGTGGGGGTATGGGAAGGTGGATCTGTATCATACCTTTGAACTGCTGACGTGAGATGATGCGAGCTGGAAAAAATATGAAAAGCAGAAACAGATCATTTCCTTTGGAAAGAGTAGATGCATAGATATTACATTTGGAAAAATAATAAAAGGATACGAAAGTACTAATTTTGGAAAAAATATTCATATAGATAATTCACTTTGTATCGTGTACTATAAATATATGGAAAAATCATATAATGACACAACAGGGAGGAATTTTACTTATGGAGCTTTCAACTTTGGTAAAAATGTCAAACACTTACGGAAGTAATCCGGCTTATGTTCTGGCAGGAGGCGGTAATACTTCTGTAAAAGACGATACAACATTGTATGTAAAGGGATCTGGTACACAGCTTGCTACCATTAAGGCAGAGGAATTTGTCAAAATGGACAGAGCCCGTCTGAATGAGATCATGAAAACGGAATATCCGGCAGATGATGTGAAGCGTGAATCTGCATATCTTGCAGATGTAATGGCGGCAGTGACCGATGAGGATAAAACCAAACGTCCCAGCGTGGAAGCGCTGCTCCACAATCTGTTTGCCTATACGTATGTCCTGCATGTTCATCCGACACTTATCAATGGACTGACCTGCGGAAAGGGCGCAAAGGCTCTCTGCAAAGAGCTTCTTGGAAAAGACGTACTCTGGATCGATATCTGCAAACCGGGATACACACTTGCCCGTATCTGCTTCGAGAAAATGAATGCCTATAAAGAAGAAACAGGAAAAGACGTGCAGGTCCTTCTGCTTCAAAATCACGGAATTTTTGTTGCGGCTGATACTGTAGAGGAAATCGGCGTTTTATTTGATGGTGTGATCGGAAAGCTGGAAAAGCAGGTAAAGAGAACTGCGGATGTAAGTGATGCAGTTACACCTGAAAAAGAGCAGGCAGCACAGAAGCTTTCCAGTCTGCTCGGACATGCGGTTGAGGTCGTACCGGCTGCGGAGGCTGATGATTTTGTAAAAGATAAAACTGCTGCGGCACCTCTTCTGAAGCCGTTTACTCCGGATCATATCGTATACTGCGGACCTTATCCGTTATTTGTGGAAAATATTGATGAGGCGAAAAATGCGCTGGATGCATTTATGACAGAGCATGATAAAGAGCCAAGACTGATCCTGGTACAGGGCGTTGGCGCATTTATCATGGAAGATGACAAAGGAAAGGCAGCAAAGGCACAGCTTCTGGTAAAGGATGCGATCAAGCTTGCGGTGTATGCGGAGAGCTTTGGCGGCCCGCTGCAGATGACCGATGAGATCACATATTTTATTACACACTGGGAAGCAGAAGCATACCGCAGTAAGAAATAAAAAAGAAAATATATAGAGAAATAAAGAAAATGCATCGGGAACTATCAGGAAATTCCCGGTGCATTTTTTTGTCAAATGACGGATAAATAGTTACTCAGGACAGAGTTACGCAGCAAATGTGGATATTTTTATCCGCATTACCACAAATCTTATTTCCGATACACGAACGCCGGCAGTCCATCCTCACCAACCGGAACATTTACAGTTCCCTGGATCAGCGGGCGGGCATAGCGGATAAAGTCTTCGGTGACATCGGAGCCGTCTTCTGTGATCCATTCCACAGGGACCGTCTTTTCTTCGTTGCAGATAACGTTGACATCCTCCAGTGTACATTTCATGGAGTACGGAGAATCACTCTGACGTTTAAATGCGATCATCTTTCCGGTTTCGCCGTTCAGGGCAGCCTGTACACCGAATTCACCGGCGAGGATGCCTTCTTGCTGGTCTGTTCCGGCGAGCATAGCTGCAGAGCAGCGCTGGCTTACATTGAGCTCTACGGAGCGGGCTTTGACACCAAGACGGCTGCGTACAAGATTCTCAAGATATTTACCGCAGCCAGCAAGCATCTTGTGACCGAAGGCGTCGGTTCCGGCAGCGCTGTCGTATTCGCAGATGAAAGTGCCGTCTTTATCATGGATTCCCTCAGATACACAGACTACGACGTTGCAGTTTTTCTCGAAGGCAGCATGAACTTTCTGGAGAAATTCTTCTACATCGAAATCGGTTTCCGGAAGATAAATGAGAAGCGGATTGTCTCCAACATATTTTCGGGCAAGGGCAGCAGCTCCGGTGAGCCAGCCAGCGTGACGTCCCATGATCTCGATGATAGTGACGGATTTTTTCTCATAGACACAGGCGTCCAGGGTGATCTCACGGACGGTGGAGGCTACGTAGCGGGCAGCACTTCCGAATCCGGGAGTATGGTCGGTGTTTACAAGATCGTTATCAATGGTCTTCGGCTCACCGAGGATACGGATGTCGCTGCCGATCTTTTCAGCATAGCGGGAAAGCTTGCTGACGGTATCCATGGAATCGTTGCCGCCGATATAAAAGAACCAGCCGATATTCATCTCCTCGAATTTCTGAAAAAGCTTCGGATAAACCGGATCCTCCAGGGATTCAGGAAGCTTGTAACGGCAGGAGCCGAGATAGGCACCGGGTGTCCAGGTAAGAGCGAGAAGCTGCTCTCCCGGAAGTGCTTCCTGGAAATCAAGGACTGTTCCGTTTAAAAATCCCTCAATGCCGTTGACCATACCATAAACGTGGTCGATCTCCTCTGTATGTTTAAGTGCTTCAGATACCACACCGTAAAGACTGCTGTTGATAGCTGCGGTTGGTCCGCCGGATTGTCCTGCGATAAGGTTCTTTTTTGACATTCTGATACCTCCTGGGTGTTGTTTTTTATATTGTAACAGAAATAGGAGAAGATAACATCTAAAAAAATCACCTTTTTTATAAAAAAATTACTCTATGCAAATGGTCATATCATAGTAATATAATAGTATATACAGAGAAAAGAGGTAAAAAAAACGATGACAGTAAGAAAAGTACAGTTTGAGAGCATGGATGAAGTGAACCGTTTTCTTGATGTGACAGAGCATTTTCCGTTTGCAGTGGATCTGAAAAGGGGAAGCAGAACAGTAAATGGCAAATCCATTCTTGGAGTTGCATCCATTGGCCTTGGCAGAGAGATGGACTTTTGTGCACATGTGCCGGAGCTTGCGCCGGAGATCACATCCAGTCTTGGTTTTTGCATGAGGTAGGTTTAAGAGGGGAAAAAATAAATAATGGTTGATCGATGGTGAATGAGGATATCGTAAGGTCGCAGAGGCGATGGTCGGTATCCTCATTTTTTATAGATGACAAATGTGAATATTTAGAAAAAAATCTAAATACTTATTGACTGGGAAATCCGAAAATGATATATTCTATTTAGAAATATTTCTAAATACTATCAAAAAGGAGGAAGACATACACGATGGCGTTTGCGGAAACCTTCAAGGCACTTTCGGACCCTGTGCGGAGAGAGATCCTGCAGCTTCTGAAAAACGGGAAAATGTCAGCCGGAGAGATCGGAGGACATTTTGACATGACAGGTGCAACCATATCCTATCATCTGAAAATTCTGAAGAAGGCAGATCTTGTGTGGGAGACGAAGGTGAAGAATTTCGTGTATTATGAACTGAATACCACAGTAGTGGAGGAACTGCTTTTGTGGCTCAGTGATCTGAAAGGAGGAAATAGTGATGAAAGATGAAGAAAAGAAAGAATTTCTGAAAGAGTATAAAATGTCCCTGATCTCCGGAAGTATCCTTACGATCTCGCCGTCACTGGCAGGAATCCTTCTGTGGAACCGTCTGCCGGAGAAGATCGCCACACATTTTGACCAGCATAATCTGGCCAACGGCTGGAGCAGCAAGCCTGTGGCAGTTTTTGGGATCCCGTTTCTGCTTCTGCTGGTTCATCTGTTCTGTGTTTTTTTTACAGCCAATGATCCAAAGAGAAAAAATATCAACAAGCGCATTTTTACCATGATCCTGTGGCTGGTTCCGGTGGTATCTGTGATCACCTGCATGTCAATCTATGGCCTTGCTCTGGGAATGGACATTGATATGGGAATGATCGTGAACATCATGGTTGGTATCATGTTTATCATTCTCGGAAATTATATCCACAAGGTGAAACAGAATTACACGGTGGGAATG
>ERZ772889.935-NODE-935-length-29345-cov-4.610413_pt1 | contig 29345 bp, 36 predicted proteins | sample MGYA00512127_ERZ772889 | MGnify/ENA primary metagenome ERZ772889 (study PRJEB29015, sample SAMEA2737689) | human gut metagenome | biome: human gut; feature: human-associated habitat; material: faeces | place: China | collected 2012 ...
GTGTCGTGGCCAGAAGCAACGAAGTAAAGGCAATGGGCATCAAGATGGGTACACCACTGTATCAAATCCGTGAAGTGTTGGAGGCAAACAATGTGGCTGTTTTCAGTTCCAACTACAATTTGTATGGTGACATGAGCCGCCGGGTGATGATGCTGCTATCCGAGTTCACGCCAGAACTGACACAGTATTCGATTGATGAAGCGTTCCTGGATCTCTCCGGCTTCGGAGAAGGGGAGAAGCTGGTTTCCTACGGCCGGAAGATTGTTAAGACCATCGGAAAGGGTACTGGCATCCCAAGTACCATGGGCATTGCTCCTACTAAGACTCTGGCGAAGGTGGCAAGCCGTTACGGAAAGAAGTACAAGGGATATCAGGGGGTATGCATGATTGATTCTGAGGAAAAGCGCATCAAGGCGTTGCAAGGCTTCGAAATTGGCGATGTCTGGGGTATCGGTCATCGGAGTTTGGATAAGCTGCGCTATTACGGTATAAATACCGCCTGGGATTTCACTCAGAAAAACGAAAGCTTTGTGCAAAAATTATTGTCTGTGACTGGCGTTCGCACCTGGAAGGAACTTCGTGGTGAGAACTGTATTAATATCGAGGAACTTCCACAGAAGAAGAGTATCTGTACCAGCCGCAGTTTCCCTGACTCCGGCTTGTCCGAACTATCCAGCCTGGAGGAAGCTGTCGCCAACTTCACATCAGAATGTGTGCGCAAGCTCCGCATGCAGCACAGCTGCTGTACAGAGATAACAGTCTTCGCCTATACCAGCCGTTTCCGTCTGGATCTACCGCAGCACTGTATCAACCACACCATCCACCTGCAGGTACCAACCAACGACCTTCAGGAACTTGTAAGCACCGCAGTCCGGGCACTCAGAATAGATTTTTGCAAAGAGGGCGGTTACCACTACAAGAAAGCCGGTGTCATTGTCTGGAACATAGTTCCTGATTCTGCCATCCAGACAAACCTTTTCGATACCATTGACCGTGACAAGCAGTCACGTTTGGCCGCTGCCATAGATGCGATTAATCGCAAGAACGGTCATAATACCATTAAGGTAGCCGTACAGGGAACAAAAAATAAATCTTGGCACCTCAAATGTGAGCATATTAGTAAGCAATACACAACTAATCTATCTGAGATTATCAAAGTAACAACAGATTGATTTATTTCCTTACTCGAAAGGATACATAAAAATAGTCTAAAAAACGACCGTTTTTCAGACTATAAAACCGAAGGCTTGTCACTTCACAAAAAAACGCTTATTTTTGTCTGAAAACTCGTCTGTAAAACAAAGTTCAATAAACCCATTATAAAATATCTTTTCAGACATGAAAATTGGATACGCACGTGTAAGCACGCTGGAGCAGAACCTTGACCGGCAAATTGACCAGTTAGAGAAAGAAGGATGCGAAAGGATTTATTCCGAAAAAATATCAGGAACCAAAAACAATCGTCCAGAACTTCATCGGATGCTTGATGCTCTTCGACCTGGTGACACCGTAATTGTTTCCGAACTGACAAGGCTTAGCCGAAGTCAGAAATTCTTAATTGAATTAGTTGATAGATTTTCTCAGACAGGGGTAAATATAAAATCTCTGAAAGAAATATGGCTCGACACAACAACGCCACACGGACGACTCATTTTTTCTGTTTTCGCCGGATTGAGCCAGTTTGAACGAGATTCAACTCAACTTCGTACATTAGAAGGTTTAGCAGCTGCACGGGCAAGAGGAAGAAAAGGAGGCCGACCCTCTGTCGACCATAAGAAAATTGAACTGGCATTAAAATTATACGATTCAAATGCCTGTACAGTATCGGAGATAATCAAAACAACCGGAATCAGTAAAGCTACGTTATACACATACCTGAAACAACGAAAAAAATAATTTCATCGCGATTATTCAACCTTGTAAGTTGACCAATTCAATCAGGCACAGCTTACATAGGTCCTCCGCATTTTTTAAAAGCTCCAGATGGTAAATTCCATTGTTGCGAATAGGGAACAAAAATATCACTATTGTATTGGTAGCTTGTGGCTAATTTTGCCAGTTCTGGAGTAATATCATGGTACGGCACACCTTTCTTTATTAGGGTAGATAAATCAGTATCTCTTTTCAATGTGTACCCAAATTCCATTTCGAATTGAACGAGCTGTGAAAAGTTCTGATGACTTATACATGCTGCACTGGCAAACTGATTCGCATTACCAAATATGCAGAACTTACATGAACAACGCCCAAATCCCATGAAGTAACACGGGTGAGGTTTCACTCTGTATTTTTCCAGCAAATCCCATATCCTTCTCTCTGTCCAATCTCGTATGGGTCTATATCTATCTACGTACCTCATGATCTTTTTCCCATTTCGCAAATCTGATTTGTCAGGTTCTAAAATGGCATACCCAGCACGCTGCTTACTTTCCTCACCTCTTTCTCCAGATAATACCAATGTTCGGATACCGTTAAAACGCTCCTGGTTCCTGATGGCAGCCGCACATACATCAATCTTCAGATAACTGCTGCACCAACGGACATTGAGATTAGGAGAAGGTTGCGGAAATTTTAATCGTGTTGAGCACTTACCTTTTTCACCTCCTACACTATGAATAGTATTATCTGGACACTCATAGAATATCTTTGCTGTTCGTTCATTACATCTGAGCATCTCACGCTTAAATCCACCATCTTTCCACTGAAAGAAAACTGATACACCAAAAGCTTCAGCTAATTTTTTGCAGTAATCAGGTGTAACCTCCCAGTCAAAAAAGTTTTCACCTCTTCCGTCTATTTCCTGGTGCCATAATTCTATTTTGCTTTTGTCTATTCCATTATCAATTAAGAACAGGAGTAGAGCCGTACTGTCCTTTCCACCGGAAAAAGACACAATGTATTTGTCATAATTAAAAAGGTCAAAATCCATCTTTCTATAATTCTTGTTTAATTTTTAAGAGATATGTATTTCTTACATAACATGAAAGAACATACAAACCATATTACACAAATAAATAGTGTTAGAGTATTCAAGAAATTAGAACACATCAACACAGTAAGTGAAGTAAACAATTGCGTAATAAGTAGTGCCTGAAAATTGGTAATCTCTTGTTCACACAAAAATGAAACAAGTATATTACTTCTTTTCATCCAGGACGATAAACCTTCATGTTTTCTTACTTTAACTGAAATATTAGATATTGCTTCCATAGTTCCCGTTATTAATGTTAATTATTAGCATCCAACAAATTGGGTTCGTGGTTTTTGATTATACTTTCAACTATTTCTTTCGCACATATAATTCCATTTTTGTAGCCTTTAGCATAATCGGTTCTTGTGGATAAGTAGCTGGTATCATTGTTAAGCCACTCGATAATTTCTTTCAGTATTTCTTTTTCCTTCATAATTGTTTTTAATTATAGCTGGCAGAAGAGTCACCAGATTAAGCTGAAATATTTCTTTTTCATGACTCTTATTTTATTTAGGCAGGGCTTTCACCCCGCCGATTATACTCAATCATTCGCTACTATAAAATGCGTAAAGCAACAACCCTCACAAGCAGTAATATATCCCTTCTTGACAAGTTGGCCAAGATAACCTTTCATCTGTCCGAGTGTAATACCAAGTGACTCGTAATCCGTTTCATCATAACAAAATCCACCGTCTTCTCCATAAGTTTCAGCATTGGCAACACAAAGATTATAGACTTCCTTTTCAATCTCGGTCAACTTCTGATTACTGATACAATTAACTGTTTCCATATTTCCTGAATTAAATTATACATCTTATCTTTTTTCTCACAGTGTAAAAGTACATCTATTTTCTTTACTATACAAGATAAAAGTAAATTTTATTTGTGTACTTAACAAAGTTTAGTAAACTCATATTGTTTACTTCTCATACAATAGTATGATTCATGATTAAGTATAATTCGAAACAAAGAAGAAACACGCATCTATATTTCTATATGTTTATATATTTATATTTCTGCGCATATATATTTATAGGCATATATATTTATAATAAAAAACCCCGGTGCATCACTGCAGCGGGGAAAATGTTAGATGTATGTATAGAAAATTTCTCATGCAACTTTTCGTTTTCTGATGAGCTCCTTACAGATAGCCTCACAAAGCACACGAGCCATATTTACCTCTACGGCATTACCGATAAACTTCTTCTGGTCAGACTGTGTACCAATCAGAATATAGTCTTCTGGGAAACCCATAATCTTTTTCAGTTCATCAATGCGAAGCATACGCATCTTTATATCTGCCAATCCATAGAGAATCATGAATTGCTTTATTTTTACAGTCATCGGACTGTCTCCTTCTTTGATACAGATACCAATTCCTTCTTCCGTATTTACAAAATAAGGAGGCTTCTTGTCCATTCTTGCTATAAGTGTGAAGCAGGGCGAATCAACAGAAACTCCAGCACTGGCAAATTGCGGATTCATCAGAAAGCTTTTACCCTTACATGTAACTAAACTGTATTTGGGATTTGTTGTGATAGCTCCTAATGGCTTTTCTATTGAAGCTGCACTGGAAGCACCAAACTGCTGGTCAATGAATACGGGTGTTACAATTCTTTGCTTTGGCACGGTAGTTATCGCCGGGCATGGCTCGTCTACACCACCTAACTGACCTCCACCTGAATAGTAGTTCATAAAGAAGGGCGTAACTAATGCAAGATGGTCTTTTGTAAGGATAGCCGGAGCTGGACTTTCTACCGAATAATTGTTACCATTCCCATAATAAGCCGATACAAAAGCATGATGATCTTTGCAAGTTATTGTACCAGCCGGCTCTTCGATAGATATATTCTTACTTTCCGGATGTCCGCTATACTGCTTGGATAGAAAACTTACTTTAGCCAAAGCCAAGCGTCCTTGTGTAGCCACAGTTGGACATGGCTCGTCAATGCTTGGTGGCTGATATTTACCATTCCTGTTCATGGAGTTATACTTTACAATGAAAGCATCTTTCCCTCCGGCCACAAACTTAATCAGCCCGGCATAGATGCGTTCAAGAGTTTTCTCGGCCAGCGGCTTCTTCCGACAGAATATACTATCTCCTTCGTCCGTGAAGTCCAGGACTTCCTTAACTGCATTCCACTTCTCAAGTCTACCCATCATATCAGTTTTCCCATCTTTGCAATGTGTTGGTTCCGGAAATACTATAGGTAGACCACGCTTTGCAAAGATACCGAAATATCTTTTCCTGGTAGTGTATGCCCCATAATTCGCTGCATTAAGGATTCTCCAGTCAAAATCGTATCCATACTTCCTGACGTTACGTTTCCATTTCTCATAGCATCTCCCCTTATCCTTGCTGATAGGTTTCCCATTTTCATCCATATCGCCCCATGACATGAACTCCTCAACGTTCTCTATCTGTATGTAGTCTGGATCAATAGCCTCGATATATCGGAAAAGATGCTCAGCCAGCGTCCTGCTGTCGGCGTCCCGTGGCTGCCCACCTTTAGCTTTGCTGAAATTCGTACATTCAAGGCTGGCCCATAATACAATCAGTTCATCCGGATAAATCTTCTTCATCCGTTCCACATGTGCCACTAAAGGAGACAGTTCCAAAGTTCTGATGTCCTCCGTGAAATGCAGCGCATCCGGGTGGTTGGCCGCATGGCTGGCGATAGCGTTTGCATCATGGTTTACACATGCTATCACTTTGGCACACCGTTCATCTGCGTAGCGTGCGTTTTCTACTCCGGTACTGGTTCCTCCAGCACCACAAAAAAGGTCAATATAAAGTAGCTTAATCATATCATCTTTATTTTGATTTCATTATCAAAAGTACATCTATTTTCTTTACTATGCAAGATGAAAGTAAATTTTCATTATGTACTTAACAAAGTTTAGTAAACTTATTTTATTTACCTAACGAGAAAAGAATATATTTGCAAAAAACTTAGAAGAATGGAAAAAGAATTACCTAAATTACGAATAAAAGAAATACTTAAAGAGAAAGGCATATCGCAGATAGAACTTGCAGAGAAAATGGGTAAAAGCAAACAATACATTAGCAATATTTTAACCGGCGGCAAAGGCATGTCCATAGCTACACTGGTAGAGATTGCTAAAATTTTGGATGTTGAATTTCGCGATTTGTTCGCCATTACCGGGAATCATACGGAGATTAATGGCTATATTAAAGTTCAAAATGATATTTACGAAATTCGAAGTTACGAAGACCTTGAGAAAATCCTAAATCTTAGAAACCATGACCAAAGCTAATTACATTGATTGGGACGGTTTGAAAGACATTCCGTTCTTCTACTGCGATACCAAGGAAGACGAAGAAAACAAAGACTTCGACATATACTATCAAGGGAAGCTGGTGCTGCATGACTACAACCATTGCGGACACTATATGCGCTCTGCCATTGTGTTATTCCGGCAGATACGAAACCGCACAGCCGACTGGGTTAACTTGCGTAACCTTTGGACTCTCCGCAACTGCATTCGGGAGAACTACAACCACGGTATAGGAGTGGATGCACTTATCTATGGAGAAAATTATGATGGAGAGAACCCCGAAACACTTACACCACTTACCAAACAACGTTTTGAACTTATAATCAAACGAATTAAAGAAAAGGACGAATACGCCACAATTTGATAAAAACAAGAGTATGGCAGTAGATATGACTAATCTAACGACTGCACAGTACAGGCAGCGTATAGAAGAAATGAGCGTAGAAGATATTCAGAAAAATATTGAATATTATGAGCAACCTGGATATAACTGTTCAGCACTTGTTACTGCAGATGGTGTTATAAGTCCTCGAACCAGAATACTCCATGAAGTTTTAAAAAATAAACTCAGGAAGAAAGAGAAAGGCTATAGAAAAATAAAAAGAGAGCTGACAGCTATACAATGGGCAAAAGAAGGTTTTGTGCTTAATTCTGATGCAGTAGGTGAAGAGAGATACACAAATAGCAGATGTCTTATGAAAGCTGTGTATTTCCGAGAATATGAGGTACATGAGGATAAAGATGCTGCTAAAGACTTTCTTAAATCGAAGCGAATGGGATATAATGACAAATTAAAATAGCATTAGATATGAATATCAAATTTAAGGATATAGAATCTATAATATCTGGTCTATGCTGCGCTAACGCTATGTTAGACGCTAAGATAGAAGAACTTGAAGAGAAAGGTTTTGATGCGGCAGACTATAAAGCCAGAAAAGAAAAATTAAAAGACAGTTTGAATGCTCTCACAAAAATCCGGAAAGAGCTTCATTTAAAAGATGATTATGCTTATGAACAAGTATTCGGAGAGTAGATTTTTACTATTTCAGTAAATTAAAATTATATGGGAAAATTCGAAAATGGTATTTGGGTAGCTGTTCAGTTTCTTGTTTGTTCTCACAATGAAACAGAACTGGCAAAACAACTTGTGGAAGAATCTGGATTAACAATGAAGGATTGTCTGAAAGCTCAAAAAGAATCCGGATTTGAAGATGTTACCATGCTGGAGTTTATTAATTCTATTTTCCCGGTCGATGGTGACAAGCACTGTAGCCAGTGCAAGAACTATGAAGTCTGTGCGAATTGTACTATGTACTGTCGTGTGCTACAGAAGCGAATCACAGCGAGGAAAAAGCCTTGTAAATATTATGAAAAGGAATAGAATGGTATGGATATATTAATTAGCAAAAAGAAGGAAAAAATAAACAAAAACAATGATTACGTAAAAGAAGTTATTTGAAGGGGGTATTACCTTAAAGTTACTTTTGTACAAAATGTTGGTGATACCCCATGATGCGGATTCAAGAGCTGAGAGAGTCGAGAGGCATAGTAATCAAATTATTTTACCACACTTTGGCATTACTTCATCTTACTTTTTTGTTTCATATCCCAGACACTTCCATCTGGATGGGTCAAAAACATGCTTTTTCTCCCGCATTTTAAGTTTTTATCTTTCAACATTAGAATTGTATTCGGAAAAAATAATCGTTCAATATAGCTCAAAAAAAACGTGTTATATTGATTTCGCATATTTTTCGAATCGGCTCTACAAAATCAACCTTTTTTTCTGTTTTATATTTTTTTCCCTACACGTTTTTTTGTGCTTACAATTTTTCAGCAGTAAATCATTTGTTGTTGACGGAAGTAAAGGTATTGTTTGATGTCGGAAGCGGTGCATTTGTTGGATGCAAAAGCAGCACATTTGTCTCGCGCACGCGCGTATTTAGTAGCTTTCTTTATAGGCTATTTAATAACAGGGCTTGTAATGAATTGATTTTCAAATGTTTATTTTTTATTTTACCACACTTTGGCAACATTTTACCACACTTTGGCAACATTTTACCACACTTTGGCAAATCGAATTTTTATTTTACCACACTTTGGCAACTATTTTACCACAGTTTGGCAAGTAACATAAAGTCTTCTCAATTTAATATTTAGAAACTATTTAAAACATTCATTACTTTCGATTTGAAACATAAAAGAAATAAAATAGTTTTTTCTCACAAATCATTTAGTATAAAAATAACTGAAATACAAAATATTAGCTATTTTACTACACTTTGGCAAAAAGGATGGAAATATATTAGTTTATGCAGCATTGGGAGAAATTAAAAATAGGCAGATGAAGAATTCTCATACCCATAATAAGCATAAAATACATTATTATAAAGAACATTGTTAATTATTATATATAGAAAAGAGAGTTTTTAATGTATGTACATATAAACATACATCTTTTTATGCAGGAAGTTTCAGTTAAAATTAAGTATGACGGTTATTTTTAGACATTCCGATAAATATTTTGTCTAATAATGCTTTGTTTTTTGTGGGAAATGCTATTTTTGCCAAAAAAAGAACATGAAAAAGAATTACGAAGAAATATTCACTTCAGAGAAAATAACGGTATTGTCCAACAAGAAAAATGACAGCCGGATAATGAATCTGACGTGCCCTATCTACCAAACAAACTTCCTAACTGATGCGAAGCAAATTCTTAACAAAGGAACGTATCGTGCAATCAAGTTCATCGTAAAACAGATTCAGGATGAAAGAATAATGCTTGAATCCTACATCAAGAACAACGAAACACTGAAGATTAATATATCACGCGAAGATATTCTGCGATGGTATCCGGATGAACATGCCCATCGAGAGCTAAAAGCTGCGGCAGAGTGGCTAAACAATACCGACGTGAAATACGAAACGCCGACAGGATGGGTGATGGCCAAACTTGTCGGAGAGGTAAGTTATGACATTAATACCGGGATGACAATATATATCACTCCTGGTGTTCTCCCATTATATTACGTGGTGAACAAGCATTTTACAATGTTGGATTTTGCAGTGACAATGAGTATTCAGGATAAAGCCACTCAATTTTTCTATGACAAATGCTGCAAATGGCGTTCTGCCGGTATTTTTTCATACACACCTCTGGAATTAGCAGAAGCTATTAATGTCAGTCCTGTTACCAACCTCTTAAAAACAAGATATATCTTATCAGCTGATAGGGAAATGAAAAAGTTATTCCAGGAAGGATTGATAGACTTCTATTTCGACACTTATGAACTCCGTTCCGGCAAGGGTCGAGGTGGAAAACTCGACAAGTTCATCTTCAGGATTCAGGATTGTTTGCCAGGGACTGAAAAAGATTATCAGGAGCAAGCCCACATGAGAACATTCATTATAGAGACGATAAAAAACACAGTTCCTTCTTTGGTTTCCGATGATATATTCAGACAATTAAAAGAGTTGTCAAGAACGGAACTGAAGGACTTATGCAGCGAAATGTCTATTTTCAAAAATGAGCTACGAGAAAATAAAATCAGGGATGCTCGAGGGATATTGTGGTTCAAGCTAAGAAACAGATACAATATAAACCCCAATGGAACTGAAAGGCTCAAGAAGAATCCCCAAAATGAATATCCAAAATTTAAAAAAATCAGCGAAGAAATTCATGCAAAATCTCAAGATGATGCCGCTTCAAAAGAAGAACAATACACACAGGCTACACTTCCATTTGAAGACGATAAACCTTCATGGTGGCCGTACTGGAGTGATACAATCAACGATATAATTAGCAATTACAGAGTTGGCGATAGGGAGATAAACGAGGTCGAGAAAAAAACATTGTCGTATATGTTCAATGAGAAAGATAAATTTTCACCTCAATATGACGGAGAGGAACTCCGAATACAAATTGAACCCAATATTTACAAGAACTACGTTGCCCAACCATTTTCGCCATTATATGATGGCCTCCATCAAGCAATAAAAGATAGCACATTCAAATTCTTTCCAAATCTCAAAAAACTGTCGTACGCCGTTAGTGACTATGGTGGTAAATTAACCATTTTCCCCATCAAAGAAATCTAAATATCTTCTATAGGCTGACCATTAAACATGGTCAGCTTTTTTTATACCAATATGCTTAATGAAAAAAACTCACAAAGAGAAAAACGGATAAAATATAGGGCAATCCTTTACTTTGCAAAGATAATTTAATACGATAATTTTATGGTAAAAAACGACAATAACAAAAAAATGTTCGTTTTTTGGTTACTATGCAAAGCTAAAAAGAATTGAATAAATATAAAAGTCGATTAATCATATATTTGTTTTATTTAACTTAATATATCTATAAACAGATGAAATGGGAACTCCTGTTTTCAAAGATATTTCTTTGATAGTGTTCCCATTATTTTTTAAATCTAATATTTGATTTAATTGATTTTTCGTTATGCATATGCCAGGTGGTCTACCTATTCTTTTCCCTTTTAGCCTGGCTATTCTGATGCCTTCTCTTGTCCTTTCACTACGTCCGTTAATTTCCATTTCAGCAAAAATTCCTGCAAGCATGAAGAACAATTCACCTATCATAGTAGACGTGTTAATTCCTTCTCTAATAGATATGATAATCACACATTTACGTCTTACTACATCAAGAACTTCTAATAATTCTTTTGCTGAACGACCGAGCCTATCAATCTTCCAAACAATTAGAGTATCTCCAGCAGTGGACTGCTTCAACAATCTTTTAAGGACAGGTCTATCTTCAATCTTTCTTCCACTTTTTTTTTCCATATAGATTTTATCGCAGCCGGCATTTTTCATAGCCTCAATCTGCATTTCAAGGTTCTGGTCTTTCGTACTTACACGCGCGTATCCGATTTTTTTCATATAGACAAATATAAATCAAAATATTTTTTTCTCAAAAAACGAACATTTTTTGAGAATTATGAAAAAGAAGAAAAATCTATTATTAGCCCTACTCTGCTGCACTGGAGTCACAGTTTCAGCACAGTCTTATTCACTGAGAACTAACGTATTGGGTCTTGCAACAACTAATCTCAATGTAGAGGCCTCTATGACTTTATCTAAGAAATGGTCTTTCCATCTTCCGGTACAGTACAACCCTTTTAAATTCTCTAAAAACCGCCAATTTCGAAATTTTTATGTAGCACCAGGAGCAAGATATTGGCTTTTGCAAAGCTACATCGGTGGATTCATTGGTGTGTATGGGACTGCAGGAACTTACAGTGTTGGGAATCTATTCGGGAGTAAATACCGATATGAAGGCGAGAGTTATGGCGTATCTGTTTCAGTTGGTAGAGCATACCAACTTAGTAAAAGCTGGAATTTTGAATGGGAAATAGGTGCTGGAGCACTTTGGATGGATTATGAAAAATATCAATGTAAAAGATGCGGCGATTTAGTTACTCGTAAACACGAATGGGCATTCTTACCTACCAGGGCTGCATTGAACTTTGTTTATCTGTTCTGATTTGGTAGAGGTATGAATCAAAAAAAACTGATAATTCCGATTATGGCAGGTCTGGCGGTTTCATGTGCAACTCATAAGCCTCTGGACAGAGTTCGTATATCCCAGCCCAATATGGAACAAAAGGCAGATACGACATACAAACTGCCACAGATGATTAAATGGACTGATGAAAAAGGCCAAACCCGTATAGTTACTCAAGCTGAACGCGATAGTGTTACCGGAGAGGAAATAACAAATGTACAACTGAGCGAAATTACTGTAACAGCTCGTAGTAAACAAATAGCGGAACGTAACGGTAAAATTAATCTTGACTTTATTGTGACCGTTCCAGCGTCTTTGATTAATAATAAATGGCAGTTGCAACTAACTCCGGTTGCCTACAAACCACAAGATACCATTTACCTGGAGAAAATATTTTTGTCCGGATCTGATTTCGCGAAAATGCAAAAGAAAGGCTATTTGCAATATCAGGCATTTCTATCATCCATCATTCCAGATAGCCTGTACTTAAAAGAAATGTTTAACCAGAAGGGCTATAAGAGAGCAATGGAAGAACTGGAGAATGAATATTTTCAGGCATGGAAAAATGAAGTGATTCAAAAAGAACGCTGGATAGACTGGTCCGATATGATTAATGCGCGTTTTGTTCACTTTAATTTTAAGGTTGACCAAAGTCGTGCGGCCATCGAGGGATACAACTCTATTCTGGAATACCTACCTGCATATAGCATGCATCGCAGTCTCGAGAAGAAAGACATACCTTCCAAGTGGAGAATGTTTGCGGATGGGAACCATCTGATTCGTACTAAAAGTATAACACCTGAAGATTCAATAGAAATAACCAAGAAATTCACCAATTACAAAGAAATAGCTGAAAATCAAAGAAAAAAAGAGATGAAAGAGGAAATGTATGATAAATATGTACGTTTCCCTGTTCAGCCCGCCAAACTTGACACTGTCACTAAGGAAGGCTCAAATTTTGTGTACTATTATAAACAGGAATTACCTGCTACGGAAAATACAAAAAAAATTGACCTTACATTGAATGGTATTATCTTATCAAAAGATGAAACTAAAACCCCATTACCACCTTCAGATACAATTACGTATTACATATCTAGTATGGTTCAATTTCTGGATCATACTCCCCGTTATAAGAAAAAGATTATATCACGTAAGGATGAAGTGAATGTTACTGCTTATGTAAACTACAAGACAGCATCCACAACTTTTGAAGAAGGTATAGGAAACAATAAGCAAGAGATTGATAAAATCCTGGAGACTATCAGGAACATTAACTACACAGGAGAGTTCTTAATTGACAGTATATACATGACAGCGACCTCCTCACCAGAAGGTTCGTCAACCATGAACTTACAACTTTCCAAAGGCAGAGCGATAAATCTAAAAAAATATCTACTACAAAAATCAGATGATCCAGACGGTGTAGACTCACTGTTCCGTCCTCGCTGGTTAGGAGAAGACTGGGACAAATTAAGAAGATTAATAATAGCAGATGATAGCATATCTCAAAAGGAAGATATTAATAATCTTATTACAATAACCAATTTGGATAAAAGAGAAATGGAAATGCGAAAGCATCCATCATACACTTATATAAGAGAAAAGTATTATCCATTACTCCGCGCTGTAGAATTCAAATTTCACTTGCATAGAAGAGGTATGATTCAGGATACCATTGTTATGCCTGTCATAGATACCACATATCAACTAGCAGTGAAAATGATAGAAGACAGAAAATATAAGGAGGCTCTTGTCTTACTCGATGAACAATATCCTGATGATTATAATACTGCTATTTGTTTGATGAGCCTTGGCTATGATAAACGTGCATTGGACATCATGCTTCAGCAACCAGATACATCTGACCGGAATTATGTACTGGCTATCCTGTACGTACGTCTGAAAATGCAGGAACAAGCGGTAAAATCCTACATAAAGTCATGTGACCAAGATGAATCAAAAATATGGCGCGGAAAGCTCGATCCAGAAATCAATACACTTATTAAAACCTATAATTTGTATAAAGATGATTTTTAAAAAAACAATTCCAATTGCAGCAGGTATAATAGCGACCGGCTTTATTTCCTCTTGTGACTTCAATGAGGATTTTTGCATTCGCCCGGGAGAGTTGATTGCCTATTGCGATTTTTCAAACATTAAGGAGGAGCCACCACTCCCCTACTTACGGCATGTAATTCCTTTTCAAGGGAATCTCAGTGTTAATGAAGGAACAACCTTTACGCAAGATACTTTGCGGTGGAAAATACCTCAAGGTGATTACCAATTCTTTTTTTACACGGGAGATTATAAACTTGAGAATAAGGAGGATTACTATGAGTGCAAACTGACTGCCCTAACAGACACCATTGAAGGACTTGCATACATAGCAGAGAAACAGAAGTACTGTTGCTCAGCCATGTTCAATGAGAAACTTGAATATCAAAACCCCAAAAAAGTAAAAGTCCTGCCCTGGAGTTTCGTTCAAAAAGTAAATATTCATCTACAACTTGAAGGGAATACTTCACCAATTTCAAGTATAACCGCTGAATTAAGCGGAGTTAGCACCTCCCGTTATTTGTATTCAAGGGAAGCAAGTGGCTCAGCCATTGTTAAGGAACCATTTGCAAAATCTGATAACAACTGGCAAAATTGTTCTAATAGCATCTATGTATTCGGATTCTCACAAGCCGATGCTAATATCCTGAAGGTGAATGTTATCATGAACGAAGAGAACCAGGCCTTTAATGAAGTTCAAGAGATAGATTTATCAAGTGAACTTAAATCATTTTCAAGTGATGAAATAACACTTTACTTAACACTACATGTAGGCAAGGATTTAACTCTTAACAAAGTTACTATAGATGAATGGGAAGATACACCCGAAACAGAATTATAACTAACATTTTAAAAACAAAAATCATGAAAAAAATTATGTTTTTAGCTGTATTAGCAGCTACAGTATTAGCTTCTTGTGAACAGAAAGAAATTGTATCAGAAACTTCTACATCTGAATCACTTACTATTAAAACCACTATCAACTCTGTTGAATCAAGAGCAGGTTTTGTCGCTAAAACTGACTTCGTGAATAACGATGAAATGGGCTTGTTCCTGTATAAGTCAACCGGATGGGGAGAAGAATATCCACGATTCACGTCTCAAAACAATAAGTCTACGAAAACAGCATCCGGATGGTCTCTGGCCAATGACATTTACCTTTTACAAGATAAAGGATATATATGGTCATATTATCCATATAATATGAATGTAACTGATGGTACTAAAATACCTGTTCCAATAAGCACAACATCTCACGTTGATTACATGTGGGGGAAAAGTACGAATCAAGTTTCAGTCGTAGAAACCGAAGCCGTCATCCCGATGAAACATGCGTTGTCACAATTCGTTATCAGACTGAAAGTTTCTCCTGAATATCACAATGATGGTAATCTTACTTCTGCTAAGCTGAAATGTAACCAGGCTAAATTTGCTACTACTGGAACAATGAACATCAACGATAACGGTAAGATTACTTTCTCACCATCATTAACTGAATTAAGCTGGACACCTAATACTACTGTTCCAGCACAAGGTGCTCAGGCTGTAGACTTTGCTGCCGCAATTTATCCAATGACTATCTCCGCAAATGAAGTTACACTCGAAGTTGTAATAGACGGTGCTACATTTAAGTATGTTATTCCTGAAATAGATTGGACAGCTGGAAAGCGTTTCATATACTCAATTACAATGCAATCCAACAGCGCCGAAATTGGTGGAGAAAACGGACAAACGGTAACTATTGAGCCATGGACGTCTACAGAAAGTGACATTACACTTGTACCAGTAAAATAACAAAATATGAAATTTCAGCACATAATATTATTTATACTTCTTCTCATAACTGCCTCTTGTCGTAAGGAGCTTGATTGTACTCAAAGCGCGGAAGAGAAAGGACACATTACTTTTACCGTTGATTCACAAAGCAGAGTTTCTCAAGAAGGTTCTTTTGAAGAAGGAGATGCTATAGGCATATTTGCTATCGAACCTATTACCGGGGTGTATTGGGCTACGAACAATAAGTATGTCTACAGTGACGGGAAATTTAAGCCTGCAACTGAGGATGATGATATTGTGGTAACGAAAGGAACAGATTTTGATTTCTATGTATATTATCCATACAATTCAAATCAAAGAGACATCACCAACATCACTCACGTATGCACAGACCAAGATACAAAGTCGGGGTGGATAAACAGTGACTTTATGATTGCAACGCATACAGAGCCCATCGTTGATTATTCAGTTCCATTGAACTTTAAACATAGCTATGCAACAGTAGAGGTTCATGTAAATAAGAATGATGGTGTTACCGCTGCAACATTAAAGAATGTCAAATATTCAAGTCGATTTAATCTGTTAACAGGTCAAGTTAACACCGATGATTCACGTACTAACTTGAAGATGTATTGTTATAAAGCGAATGATAACGGGAATGCTATCTTTCGATGTACGGTTCCTGTTCAATCATTGACAAGCACAACAAATTACATAACTCTTTCCGGGAACTCATCAATTGACTTGCATGCTGAATCTGATATTGTTCTGACGGCCGGCAAAATTCATAATTATAGTATTACTTATCAAAAACACGTACAGATTACCGATTATCTTCCTGGTGGAACAACCACTGGTAGCGGTTACTACAATATCGGAACTCAATGTACTGTCACCGCTACGCCTAAGCCTGGCTATGAATTTGTCGGATGGTATGAAAACAATCAGTTGCTAAGCTCTAACCAGTCATATACATTTAAGGTATTGTCAGACCGTACTTTGGAACCGAAGTATCGTAACTATTCTAACTGGACTGTTAATATATCGGCAAATCCAACCCAGATTAAAACAGCAGGAGGTAGTTCGGCTATCACAGCGTCTGCTGAGCGAAATGTATTCATAAATGGTGTGTTGCAAGGAACAGCACAAGGACAGGTATCACTCAGCAGCAACAATCCGGCATTTGTTATCCAAGGAATGACGGTACGTGTGAGCGAAAATACAACCACCAGCACTCGTTCTGCTATCATAACAGCAAGTTGTGGAGGGGTAACCAATTCTGTTACCTTAACCCAACCGGGCCGTACAGAAACCTATGTATTTACAATCAATGGTGGAACTTCTGTTAGTGAAACTTTTGAATCAAGCGGTGGAACGGTAAAATATAACATTGTCAGTCAAAAGACCATTGTTATAGATGGAAATTCTACTACAGTTACTGCAAACTGGTCTTCATCATGGAGCACTACTCCATTTGGTTCATTGAATAATGACGGTACATTAAATATAGTTGAAAACCCGAATAAGACACAACGAGCCGCCGTTATCACTTTGACACAAGAAGGAAGCGGGAAACAAGTAACTATTACCGTGAGACAGAAAAAGAAAAATTCAATTGATATTGAAGGGTAATATGAGAAAAAGTCTAATTATAACATTAATTCTTGGTGCAGCTCTTATGAGCTGTACCAAAGAATCGCCAGAGCAATTAAATGAATCATTGCAAGTAGAATGTTATTCTCGTTCGGCCAGTGAAAAAAAAGTTGTAGAGGATTTTGGGATGTATGTTTTTTCAGCAGACGGTACTCCCTACCCTGGTGTAAGTAACCCTGTACATGTTACCTATCAATCAGGATGGAACTTTCCTCCTATACGTTTAAATGAAGATGCTAAGATTTATTCATTTTCTCCGTATACTGAAACAACTGATTGTACATCATTAAATATCAATATTAATAATCAGACTGATTATCTTGCCTGTTCAGGAGCTTCAACAGCTAACAAAACTAATCCTTCAGTTAGCATAACAATGGAGCATGTACTCTGTAAGATTAATGTAACAATTGATGGTTCGAGTTCATGTCAAGTTAAATTATTGAATATACCACTGACAGCTACATATAACCTAAAAACAAATAAACTGACGGTTGGTGGAAGCGGTGATTTAACAACCAGCTCATCTAGTGTCCTGATTTGCCCGGCGTCCTCACAAGTACTGAAAATGGTTATCACCTATAATGGTAAACAATATGATTATACAGAATCAGCTAAACCTTACGCAGCTGGTAAAGAGTACGGCATAAATCTTACTATAAGTGATAGCAAGGAATTAGTCATCAATGGAGACGTCACAATAACTGATTGGGAACAGGCAGGTAATTATGAAGGAACAGTTAACGAAAAATAAGCATGAAAAAAAAGATTTCATTATTAGCATTTGCTTTAGCTACATCAACCGGTGCATTCGCTCAAGATGCTCGCAGCGCAATGAACCAAATTCTTGATGGTTATACTCTACCTATTTTTGTTGCATTTATGCTTGCAGGAATTGTGTTAGGTTTAGCTCAACAATGGGACAATATTATAGATAAGGATAATAGAGGAACACGTAAGGATGGGCTTTTTGCACTTGCCTGGTATGTTGGATATGCTCTTGTGGCTGCAGTAGTTGTCACGGCTGTTAAAGCAGCAATTTCCGGAATATCATTACAAGTATGAAATACAATTTCAGAAAAGGATTGGAAAGTCCCTGTAAAATCAGGGGCTTCCTTTCAACAGACTATTGGATATTGGTAGCAGCATTATCAGGAGCAATTATTCTTTTCATCTTAGGCATACGTTCTGGGATAATGGCCGGAGACTGGAATATATGTATTATGACACTTATCTGCAGTATAATTGTTTTTCCTGTTTTAGTCAAGAAATTCCGAAAAAACGCAAGAAACAAGAAGTTCGATGAAATTAAGAAAGAATATACAATTAGTAATTTTCAATTAAGCCACACTGTCAGAAAAAATGAGAACAAACGAAGCATATAGTATCTTAGACATTATTAATGAGGAGAATGGAGTAATTCTCACCAAAGGTGGAAATATCTGTATATCCTATCAATTAGAAGAGCCTGAATGCTATTCGCTTTCACGTGAGGATATAGACCAAAGAAACACTCTTCTGAAAGAAGCCTTCAAGTTTCTCCCAGACGGAAGCTATGTACATAAACAGGACCTATATTTAAGAAAAAATTATCATTCGGTTCCGTTAAATTGGTCGTATCTTGATGTAGCAGATGCCAAACATTTTGAGGGTCGGCTATACATGCAGCACTTGTGCATCATTCACTTTGTACTGACAGGGCTTAACTCATTAGACAGAGCATATGTAACTTCGCCATTGGCATACAGAGAAAATTTGCACAAAGAAGATCTTGAAAAGTTATCTGATTTTCTCGAAGCAATCAATAACTGCATCAGTATTATTAAGAATCTGAGAGACACACAGATTGCACCGATAAAAGGTAACGATATGAGAAATATTATATCAGGATATTCAAATCTTTTCACGGATAATAACGCCATTACGGACATACATATAGACAAGGAAATACATGTAGGGAAAATAAATGCAAGATATTACTGCATATGTGATGAAACAATGTTTCCAGATAATGTAAACAGTTATGTGAAAGACAGCTCTCTTCCGATGGCTAATGCAGAATTGTATCACCCTCTTTTGGAAGAATTGGGAATGTATCTTCCCTATAACCACATAGTTAACCAGATTATATATCTGGAAGGGAATGATAAATTACGTACACAGATTGCCCGCAATATCGACATCTATGGTTCAAACAGCTCCATGAGCAAAACTATAAAAGTGCAGTTTGAAAAACTCGATAAACTCCAGGAGGAAATAATCGAAGAAAATGAAACGCTTGTGCGTACCCATTTTTCAGTCTGCATTTTCGATGAATCAGAAGCCGTTCTTGACAAAGCTGAGAAATCTGTAAAGGAAACATTAAACATTAACCAGTTCAGATACTATATACCCGGATATGATAACCTTGGAAGAATCCATTTTTCTTGCGTTCCTGGACAAATAAGCTGCATGCCTAAAGAGTATCTTATTCTTACAACCTTGCCAATTGCACTCTGTCTATTCCTACAGTGCAGTGATTACAAGAATGATGATGAAGGAATCTTTGTAAATGATAGAATGTATCAGATACCTCTTCGTAAGGACATTTGGGATGCATCCAAGAAACGTGTAAATGCCCGTAACGGAATGATTATAGCTGGAACTGGTGGAGGAAAGTCAGCCTTCACACTGAATTTCACCCAACAGCTAATAGAGCAGGATTATACTTGCATCGTCGTTGAATTCGGAAAATCCTTCAGCCAGCTTTGCAAGTTGTATCCGGATATATCTCTACATGTAGATTATGACGGTAAAACGCCACTTGGAATTAACCCGTTTAATTTAGATGGAAAAGAACTTGACAATAATGAACTGGAAATGCTTTCAGGAATTGTTCAACGTTATTGGAAGCATATGTTTACTAAAGAAGAGTCTGAAAAAGAGGTTGCATTAACCCGATTCATCCAGGACTATTACGAACAGGTATCTTCCGGACATAATTTCGAAAATTTCTACCATTATGTAACAGAAAACTATGATGAGATTCTCAAACGGAAAAATGTTGTGAGCAAATATTTCGACCTGGAGTCGTTCAAGTTGAACTGCGGAGAATTTTTGCCTGGACAACGATATGAAAATGTATGTAAGGATACATTAATGGATTTTTCATCAAAAAAATTCATCGTATTTGAACTTACGCAAATCAAGCAGGACAGATTCCTGAGTAATCTGGTAATGAGTATGATTTTCTCCATTATTCAGAAGAAACTTCTATCTGACAGAAGGAAAAGAGGAATTTTGATTTTCGACGAATACGCGGAAACGGCACAAATGACTGATACGGCCACCGGAACTGGTATTCATAGTTCTGTGGCGTTCTGTTATCAGAAGATTCGTAAAGAGAATGGTGCTGTATATACCATCGTACAGACTCCTGAGCAGCTTCCCGACGACGAAAATACCAAAAATATCATTAGTAATACAGATATGCTTTTTGTGTTGCCGACAAAGGAAGTAATCTATCAAAGTATAATAGACAAGTTCAAGATTACTAGAGATTACCAGATAGCATTAATGAAGTCCATGCGGAACAACTTTTCCGGTCCACGTCCTTACTCGGAATGTTTCATGCGCATGGGGGAGAATTACGCTACAGTAACACGCTTGGAATTTTCTAAAGAAAAATTCTTAGCCTTCCAGACTGATGGTGAAATATGGTCAGACCTTGAAGAAAAGACTAAGAGAATGTCGATGCAGGATGCTATAACAGAATATATCAACGAACATAAAAAATTACAGTCATGAAGAATCTATTAATTGCCTTATTAGTATTGTCACTTTCCCAACATCTACATGCCCAATGGGCCGTAGCGGATGCTCCTAACCTTAGCCAGAACATCAAAAATTTCGCTGAATTAAAGAAACAAGTCGACCTCCTAAAAGAACAAAGAAGTAAACTTGATGAGGGCCTTGATATGATGCGTAAAGTTAATACTACAATTGGTAACTCTGTTACGGTAAAAAATATTATGGAACGGCAGATTCGTCTATCCAACATGTGTGTCGATATAGTGGGGAAACATGAACTAAGTTCCCAAACCGCACAAACATTGATGGCATCTATTGCTGAAATATTATCAAACAATAATAGAATGATTACCCTATCTAAGATGATACTATCCACTTCAGTTAAAATGAACGATGCCGAACGTTTGAATGCTCTAACTGAGATTGAAAAGGAGATGAAAGAGGAAGAACAGAAGATATACAAATTATCCTCAATTCTTAGTAATTATGATGCTATTAAACGAATGTTGAAATGAATCCACAATATAAAATAGATTATGCATTTGAGGATATATTCGATGCATACACATACGTAAAAACAAGTATCGTATTTGATGCTCTTTTTGCTATTATTGCCGGTATAATAATTACAACACTTGTATTCAAATTGTCCGGAATAGTAAAAGATATGATTTCGGAAGGAAAAGGTTTTAATACAAAGCATTTCTTTGAAGTAGGGAAAGAATACATGGCTGTTATGTTAGTAATAGTAATGCTACCTGTCTTTGTTACGTTATTTGAACAGTTACTTGCCTATACTGCAGATCAGCTCGTAAGTAGACTTGCTCCTTCAGGTGCATATAATCATAATGAACACATCTTTCATTTAGCAGAATCAATGATTGAGGACTCCCAAAATATGGATTTGGCTGATGCTGTGGTATCCGGCCCTTTCAAGGCTATTTCAGGAGTTCTTATGTCAGCAATAGGCGCGTTTTTTGCGTGCGCTTATAATTATGTTATGCACATATTTGTAGCAAATCGCTATCTGATGGTACTCATGATGGAACTTGTTGGCCCTATTGCACTCGTATGTCTCCTAAATAACGATACACGCAGCTCATTCTTTACATGGATGAAAGGAATGTTCGGTATTTTTATGTTGTATCCTGGTTTTATAATGGCAAGCGTTTTTGCAGACGAATATACAGCAAAACTTATCAGTAACTCCGTTTGGCCAGCCTTTGTATTGGTAATATTTTCTTTTATCCTTAAACTATCCCTATTAGCAACTATAAAAGCAATGGTAAATAAATGGTTATGATGCACATTAAAGACATATTGAAGGATTTCAGCAAATATGCTGAAGCTCGTAAAAATTTTACTCTTAGAACGAAACTTGTTTTCATATTCTGTTCTGTAGCTATCGCTATGGTACTATTCTTCAGCTACCGGGTTGTTAATAATGCCATGAATAAGATATTAGTGATAAACGAAGGTGGTGAGTTCGTACATTTCAAAGCCATGCAAACAGACAAGCTGTTTGAAAGTCTGCTAAAAAGTCATTGTTATTATACAGCTTACTACCTTAACAATTTTGACCGCCTGACAATTGAAGAAAACCAGGCACGCGGGTTGTTTCTTGTCAACAAAAGTGAAGCAAATACCATATTCGCCAAATATCAGGCTGACCGAGCTTACGGAGATGCACTTGAGCTCGGGGTTGTATATAGATGTGACTTTGATAAAATTAATAAGATCCATGTTCAAGGGAATGAGTACAATGTACAGTTTACTTCTGTATTATCCATTATTTCAAATACTGGTACAAAGAAAATTAGGATAATAAGTGAAGGTACTGCGATAAGAACAACACCTCAATATCCGGAAAATGTAACAGGTTTCTTCTTTAAGAATTATCAACAAACCTATCTGCCATATGAAAATTAAATATCCAAATTTCATGATTATATCTCTTGGCCTGGTAATGGCAGAGATGATTGCTTTATTATTATTTGCGTATTACAGCTTAATGCCTGAAAAATGAGAACGAAATTCATTATAATAGGAGTTATTGGAGTAGTAATAATTGGATTACTTTATCTGATTTATATCACTATTCCAAAGGATGAGAAAGGAAAAGGTGATGAAGTCAAACTTAGAAGCGATATAAAATCCGGATATACAGTTGATGAAATGATTAAAGAGGTTAAGAAAGAGACCAGACGTAATCAATATGAAGAAAGTAAACCGGATAGTTCCAATGATGAAGACCTTCAGCGTATCCAAGACCTTATAAGGCAAAATGAGGCTTCCTTTCAGGAACCTATTATGCAGAATACTGAATCGCTAGAACAAGCTACTCAACCCCGAAAAAGGAAAACTGTAATACCAGAAAAGGATACTACAAGCATAGCGAAAACAAAATCTGAACAGCCTGCACGTCGTACTTTCAATAGTATCCGACTGATTAAAGAAGATGAGACAAATGCGATTAAAGCATTCGTCCACTCTACCCAAACCGTTATGGTTGGATCAACTCTGAAAATGCAGCTTTCAGAAAACTGTTTGACTGATTCCGGTCAACGTATACGGAAAGGTACGCCTGTATACGGAGAGGTCACAGCGATTGACGGTGAAAGAGTTATTGTTAAGATAAGTTCGATTAACATCAACAACAATATTCTTCCCTTTAAGAAAAACGTGTTTTCACGGGATGCGATTGAAGGAATATATGTTCCCGGAAACCCAAAATCGGATGTTGCAAAGGATGCTGGAGCGGCAGCAGCCAGTGGAGCTAATACGAATATATCAGGCGGGTTCGACATAGGAACGCAACTTGTAGCCGGTGCTGCAAATAGTGTTATCAGTGCCACTAAATCCGCTACAAGTAAGAATATCCGGAAAATCAAAGTTACAATTAAAACCAATTACCAAATCCTATTAATGGAGGACAAAAAACCATGATAAAATACTTGTTATTCATAATAATGCAAATCCCTTTCTTAGCACACGCGCAAATGATTGAGGAACTTTCTGCGACTCCTCTGGAGATTGGATATGAAAAGACGCTGCACATAATATTACCCACTGAAGTGAAATACTGTAACGCGGGGAATGACCATATACTTGCTGAAAAAGTGAGTGCACAGCCCAACATTATCCGTATCATTGCAGCAGAAAGAAACTTTCCGGGCGAAACGAATCTTTCCATCGTCACGGCAGATACTAAGTTCTATTCATATTCCATTCACTATAGTGACACACCAAAAGTAAGTTACATTCATGTAGGAGACACCTCCCCTACTCCGCATGTTCTTCCAGTTGGTAAGGATAAACAGATGTATCTGATTTTCCCCGGTAAAATTACATATGAGGACCACGGTTCTCAGGACATCGCAGTAGAAAAAGCTGAAGGTGTAGATAACATTCTTGCGGTCAAAGCTGTGTGTGAATATCAAAAAGAATCGAATATTTCTGTAGTAACGGATTCCGGAAAGTTCTACACATTTAATCTTAAATATTCTCCCAATCCTGAAGTATTCACATTCGTAATAGATAAGGATAAGCAACAGAAAGTCGCTATCCTTGATGAGGGAGAATTAACTACTGACCAAAAAGAGAAAATCCATGATGCAATAAACAAACGCCTGCCTCTGGATCTTGGATTGAGGGAGCAAATATCCGGTGTTGAATTTGAGATAAACAATATCTTTATTCACAATGATATTCTCCTATTCAGAATATCCCTTCGTAACCGCACTCAGATTAATTATACGATTGACTTTATGCGTCTGTACATTCAGGATGCGAAGAAAAGCAAGAAAACAGCTATCCAGCAGCTGGAACAAAACGTTCTGTTCACATTCGATTATCCGGAAAACATTCCGGCACACGAGAAAAGAACATTTATTGTGGCCGTGAATAAGTTCACAATACCTGACAAAAAACGACTTGTCATAGAGATTCAGGAGAAGAGTGGGGGCCGGCATTTCTTCTACAAACTGAAAAATAAATCCATCCTGGAATCTGAAGAAGTTTTCCGCAATACTCAAGAGCAAAAAACTGAAGACGAAGCAGACAAGATACTCAGGAGGGTCTACCGATGATAGCATACATGATAGCCTGCATGCTGCATTTTTCTATATCATCAAACCCGAATGTAAGAAACAGTCTGATAGAACTGCTTGAAGGATGCCACACTTTACAGCCGATAGGGAAAATAATAGACATTCTCCACAAAGAAGGTATGTACGAATCCCTGCCCTTACAATGGCCAGTTAAAGGTAAATACCGGATAAGCAGTCATTACGGATACCGTAATCACCCGCTGTCAGGAACGACAAAATTTCACTCGGGAGTGGATATTGCAGTAGAGCTGGCAACTCCGGTCTATGCAGCCGGTTCTGGATCAGTCATATATGCTGGACGAAAAGGTGGATATGGACGATGCATCATTATACAACATAAATTCGGATTTACCACCGTTTACGGGCATTTATCAGCATATTATACTACTGTAGGCAGAGAAATCAAGCAAGGTCAAGCAATAGGATTTGTCGGAAGTACAGGACAAAGCACAGGTAATCACCTCCACTTTGAGATACGTAAAAATAAAAGAGCAATAAACCCTATATGGTATGATGGACATGAGAGATGAAGTTGAACAGATAATATTGCGAACAATGGTTAAGGAAGGTATGGATGCTGCGCCTCAGGATTACGAGTTCTTGATGAAGTATAATCTAAAGCAGATATACTTCTATAGCATCGACTGCTCAATGAACGGAGCAGGTATTTACCTGAAGTCTCCCATACTTGATAAACTAAAGAAAGCAATCATAGATCATACGACTTTTCCACTTCTTCATGATGAATACAAAAAAAATGGAAAAGCGGGAGTCATGAAAAAATTATTGAACAACGAAGCGTATTATAAAACCTTTTTAAAATGTATTCGAAATGGTAAGTAATAATATTGTCGATTACCTGGAAAGAATTAAACGGCTGTATACTCTCATTAAGCAGGAACATACAGGCTCACTAAGTGACATTGCACGAAAAATGCGATTGTCACGGCGAACCATTGCAAACTATATATCTGAACTTAAATCGCTCGGTGCGGATATAAGTTATGACAAACAGCGTAATACATATTTCTTCAACAACGAGTTTACATTGTATGCAACATTTGAAGTAAAATTATCAACATAGCGAAAGAAAAAAGGAAGAGTGCAAAGTTGTTGCACTGGTGCATACTTAGCTTTGCAATGGATATTTATAGTTATTTATTATTTAAATGTTTTTACCCGGAGCCTGCGTGAGTATCCTCCGGTTTTTAAAGAAAGAAGTAACACTTTTAATAATTATAATTATGAAAATGAAGTATTTATTTTTAGCATGCGGTATGGCTGCACTATTTGCTGCCTGCCAAAACGAAAATGAGCCAAAAGCTGTTTCGGACATGCCCGGAACCAGCGGCGATTACAGAATCATCATTGAAGGAGAAGAAACGGATGCACAGACTTCCAGGTCTTCCGGAACAATCCAGTTTGTGGGAGGAACTGCGAGCGGAGCAGGACTTTATGACGGGACTGCAAAAGCCATTGTCTCTGCCACGCCAGACCCCGGATACGAAATCAATTATTTTTACGGTGGCCCCGACTCTCAACCCAAAAAGTACGACAATGCCAATGGTGGAGCTTCTACCTTTGATGTCTCTATTGAGGGTCAAGACCATTTATTTCATGTCGGATTCAAGAAGAAAACCGGTACGCTTAGGATAAACGCCGGAACTGGTGGAAAAGTATCTCCAGATGGTGAAAAGACAATCCAAAGAGAGGTACCATTCTCAATAAAAGCAACCCCCAATAGTGGCTATGAGTTTACTGGATGGACTGTCAATAGTGGGAATGTCACAATTGCCAATGCAAGCAGTACAAGCACCACTGCAACATTAAATAGTTCTTCAGGAACTATTACAGCTAATTTTAAAGAAGCAATTACCGAAACGAAGACAATATATGCAAGACCTATTTTAACACAATATGGTGATTCAAAATATGGTATAACTTTTGAAATATCAGACTTAATTTCTGACCATCCAATTATTCAAGCCACTATAGAATATCAATATAAAACTGCTTTCACTCTTACTCCAAAAACTGAAAATATAGAAATGTCAATATATCCTGGAAGCAAAAAACCCGATTATGACCATACACTATCAGAAAGTTCTACTATTACTTTCTATCAGCGTCCACATATAACCAAAATAGATCCAAATACATTTGGGCACAACGGTGTTTTATATAATATAGAAATTTTAAATGAGTAATAAATAAGGAGGGAAATTCAAGTGATTTTCCCTCCTTATTTATTTTATTAATTTATTTTCTCATAGTATGCATATATTGTTGCATATGAAGACTTTATGTAATCTCTCACTACAAAAGAGGAAGGGATTGTTCCCATATAGTAGAATCCTAAAAATCTATATTGTCCTGAATCAGATGCACTTAAAGAAACAGTGCCACTTTCTTTGACTGTAGCTACTAAATTATCATTGTTATCTTTATTAAAATAGCCTTTATCACCATTCCCGTTATCATAAATGGCTGTTATTGGTGCCACTACTTTCTCTCCAGTTGCCTTGATTCGTTGAACAATTGAAATGTTTATAACTAACTCTTCTTTTTGTTTGAATTGTGCTGTAATAGTTCCTGAAGGGGGACTACATGTCCTTCAGGAACTATTACATCCAATTTTTCAAAGTCAGCGCCAACGATACCTACTTATGAGCTATATATTGAAGCAACACCAACAGGAAATAGAGTAAAACTTAAATTATACATCAACTATGGGGGAGCATTAGTAACCACCTGGCCATTTAAGGAAGATAATTTATCATTTAAAATAAATTTGCGTGACAGATCTGATGCTTCAAAGCGATTCGAATTATCTGCCGGTTCAATAAATTATTCTAAATATAGCTGTAGCGGCACGACTACTTATTCCTTTGAATGTGCTTCCGGATATAATTTTAAATCACCATATGTTGAGTCTGTAGTATTTAATTCACAACCTGATGGAGCAATTGTAAAGTTTATTCAAAGATGATGACTATAAAAAGCAAAAAGGCAAGAAAATCTTGCCTTTTGTTTTTATAGAAACATTTACCATTGAATGAGTGAGCTTTAGAAATTAAGAATTACTTTATATTTAGTGCCTCTATATGTAATAGTATTATCACTTGCTATTGTGTATAATGTGCCATCTATATAAAATGGTTGTTGTGACATATATTTTTTTGATATACTTCTTCTTATCTGATTACCTGTTTGTGTATCAACCTGATAAGCAATATATTCTTTTCTTGATAGTGATGAAACAGTTGTTTGCCAACCTTCAGTCTGAGTTGATTGTCCAGGATAAGTATATGAAGTTGTTCCTTCCAAAACAACTGTTGCATTAATAGTTCCAGTGATTTCTGGAGAGGAAGATACCTGTACTTGATAACTTTGATATGTATAATGAATAGACATATAGGTTTCTTGCCTTTGACTGCCAGAAAGACTAACTTTTATATAAGGCATATTCTGCTTAAAATTAGCTGTAATAGTTCCTGAAGTAATTATCAAAAAAAAATTCCACCTTTGCAGAAAAAATGAATTTAGAAAATTTGACCAAAATAGTCCAACATGAGATTAATGCCATCGCACAAGTGAATAAATTAAAAAGCCTTTGCTGCCAGCTTTCTATTACAGCTAAAGACTACTCTACCATCATTAATATATCGCCTAACTTCATAGCTCAAAAGAACCTTGGAGGAAGCTATGATACAATTATACTTGAAGTATCAGAAGACAATTCTGTATATCACTCCCCTCTCGAGATTTTCAATCTCATCATGGAAAGCAAAAAGATTTCACCAAATACTAAGCTGAACTATAAAAGGACGAAAGAGCTGCTTATAGAATTTGCTCCATTGGCCAGCTATCAAGATATAGATAAACGATTCATAAGAGCATTTGAAATTTATCTGACTCGTAAAAATCTTTGTGCAAATACAATTCTTAAATATCTGAAGTGTCTCAAAAGAGCATTAAGGCTTGCGCAACAAACCGGGCAAATAAAAGAAACAATAGAGGAACTATTCTCACTAACTGTGACAAAAGCAGAAATAATCCGGAAAGAGTCTCTTACCCCTCACGAGCTTAATAAGCTCCAGGAATATTTAAGAATTAAGCGGGAATTCCCTTGTCTTTAGGCAGGGGATGATAGCGAAGT
>ERZ772889.952-NODE-952-length-29037-cov-13.789145_pt1 | contig 29037 bp, 20 predicted proteins | sample MGYA00512127_ERZ772889 | MGnify/ENA primary metagenome ERZ772889 (study PRJEB29015, sample SAMEA2737689) | human gut metagenome | biome: human gut; feature: human-associated habitat; material: faeces | place: China | collected 2012 ...
AGTGAGATTTCTACAAATTTCGGACTGAATCATTCCTATGCGGATATTCTGACTGGTATCATTCTGTTCTTTATTATCGGATGTGAATTCTTTATCACTTACAGACTGCAGTTCCGTAAAAAAGCAGAAAAGGAGGAACAGTAATCATGTGGAATTTTTTACTTGCCTTTATACCAAGAGCAATCGTCCAGGGAATCCCACTTCTCTATGGAAGTACCGGAGAGATCATCACAGAAAAGTCAGGTAACCTGAATCTGGGTATTCCAGGAGTTATGTATGTGGGTGCGATCAGTGGTGTTATTGGATCCTTCTTTTATGAAAGATCTGCAGGAAGTGCGGCAGCCATGAATCCGGTGCTGGCAATCCTGATTCCCATGCTTTGTTGTCTGATCGGATCCATGCTGATGGGTCTGTTATATTGCTTCCTGACAGTAACTCTGCGGGCAAACCAGAACGTGACAGGTCTTGCCATGACAACCTTTGGTGTCGGTTTTGGAAACTTCTTCGGGGGTTCCCTGATCAAGCTGGTTGCCAGTGATGTTCCGTCTATTGCCCTTTCAGCGACCAGCAGTTATTTCAGCAAGTCCCTTCCGTTTGCAGGAAAGCTTGGCTGGTTTGGAAAGCTGTTTTTATCCTATGGATTTCTGGCATATCTTGCAGTTATCATTGCAGTAGCGGCGTCCTATTTCCTGAATCATACCCGTGCAGGATTGCACCTGCGGGCAGTGGGAGAGGGACCAAATACAGCAGATGCGGCAGGAATTAGTGTAACAAGGTATAAATATCTGGCAACCATAGCGGGCTGTATGATCGCAGGTCTTGGTGGTCTGTATTATGTCATGGATTATGCCTGCGGCGTTTGGTCAAACGATGCCTTTGGTGATAGAGGATGGCTTGCTATCGCTCTTGTTATATTCACCATATGGCGTCCTAACGTCAGCATATTTGCTTCCTTCCTGTTCGGTGGTCTTTATATCCTGTATCTGTATATACCGACAGGAATGGATCATATGGAGTATCAGGAACTATATAAAATGATCCCTTATGTGGTAACCCTGGTGGTACTGGTAGTGACCAGTATCAGGAGTAAGCGTGAAAGTCAGCCGCCGGCAAGTCTTGGACTGGCGTACTTCAGAGAAGAAAGATGATCAAAGAAAGCAGGAAAGGAAAAAAGAATGAATGAGATAAAAAAGCCTAAGAAACCATTGATTTTTTATTACACGCTTGTACTGGTGATCATAATTCTGATTAATTCCCTTCTGGTTCCCTGGATGGCAAAAATGCAGATCAAGGAAGTAGATTACGGCACTTTCATGACCATGACCGATAATAAAGAGATCGGAAAGGTAGAGATCCAGAGTAACCAGATCCTGTTTACCAATAAGGATGAATCTATTATTTACAAAACCGGAGTGATCGAAGATCCGGGACTGGTAGAGAGACTGCATGACTCGGGAGCAGAATTTGCCAGTGAGATCGTAGAACAGACATCACCGTTACTTTCATTCCTGCTGACATGGATCCTGCCGCTTGTGATTTTCTTTGCCATAGGTGAATTCCTGAGCAGGAAGATGATGGACAAGGCAGGAGGCGGAGCCGGTTCCATGATGTTTGGCATGGGTAAGTCCAACGCGAAGGTCTATGTACAGTCATCAGAAGGAATTAAATTTAATGACGTGGCAGGAGAGGATGAAGCCAAGGAAAACCTTGCAGAGATTGTAGATTACCTTCATAACCCAAAGAAATACACAGACGTGGGAGCCTCCATGCCGAAAGGCGTTCTCCTTGTAGGCCCTCCAGGTACCGGTAAAACAATGCTTGCCAAAGCCGTTGCCGGAGAAGCGAATGTCCCATTCTTTTCCATGTCCGGCTCTGAATTCGTAGAAATGTTTGTAGGTATGGGTGCCTCCAAAGTTCGTGATCTTTTTAAGCAGGCGAAAGAGAAAGCCCCATGTATCGTATTCATTGATGAGATCGATGCCATCGGTAAAAAACGTGATGGCCAGGTTGGTGGCAACGATGAGCGTGAGCAGACACTGAACCAGCTGCTTACAGAGATGGATGGTTTCGAGGGCAACAACGGTGTTATCATTCTGGCAGCTACCAACCGCCCGGAATCCCTTGACCCGGCACTTACCCGTCCGGGACGTTTCGACCGCCGCGTACCAGTTGAGCTTCCCGATCTTGCAGGTCGTGAAGCAATTCTGAAGGTTCATGCAAGAAAAATCAAAGCATCCGATGACGTGGATTTCCACACTATCGCACGTATGGCATCTGGTGCATCCGGAGCCGAGCTGGCAAATATTATAAACGAAGCAGCACTTCGTGCAGTCCGTGACGGACGTACAATCGTTACAGAAGCAGACCTGGAAGAGAGCATTGAAGTGGTAATTGCTGGCTACCAGAAGAAAAACGCAGTTCTCTCTGACCAGGAGAAAAAAGTGGTTTCCTATCACGAAATCGGACATGCCCTGGTGGCAGCCCTTCAGAACCATTCCGCTCCTGTTCAGAAGATTACTATTATTCCGCGTACTTCTGGTGCACTCGGCTATACCATGCAGGTAGAAACTGGTGACAAGTATCTGATGACAAAGAAAGAACTGGAAAATAAGATTGCAACCTTCACTGGCGGACGTGCTGCAGAAGAAATCGTGTTTGGCGAGATTACCACAGGCGCTTCCAACGATATCGAGCAGGCAACCAAGATTGCCAGAGCTATGATCACTCGCTACGGAATGACCGACGAGTTCGACATGGTGGCTATGGAAACCGTTTCCAACCAGTACCTTGGCGGCGATGCATCCCTTTCCTGCTCTGCAGATACCCAGAAGGAAATCGATGAGAAGGTCGTAGAATTAGTAAAGCGAGAACATGAAAAAGCCAAAAAGATCCTGACAGACAACCGTAAAAAACTGGATGAACTGGCTATGTTCCTTTATGAAAAAGAAACGATAACTGGCGAAGAGTTTATGAAAATTTTAAATAACAAAGAGGAGAGTGAGGAAAAATGAGAAGACGTTCACGTTATGGCTGGCTGGAACTCATTGAGGGAATCCTGCTGATCCTTCTTGGGATTTATACGTTGTGTAATCCGGGCGGCATGCTCCGCGGAATTACCTTTGCGTATGGTTTTCTTGCTGTCATCACCGGAATTTCAGATATTGTATTTTATGCAAAAACAGAGCGCTATATCGGCTTCGGACCTACCATTGCTCTGGTGACTGGAATTTTAAGTCTCCTTGCCGGACTAATGCTTCTGATGTACCCAAATGCCGGAGAGCTGATCATGACCCTGCTTCTCCCAATCTGGTTCATCGCTCATTCTGTTTCCAGATTGACCCACATCCCTCTGGTCCGTCTGGCAGGAAAATTTTACTATTACTTTACCTTGATTGTAAATATCCTTGGAATCATCCTTGGTTGTCTGATGATCATCTGGCCGTGGGTAGCGTTGTTTTCAACGGGCTTTATTATTGGCGGTTATCTGATCCTTCTTGGAATCGACTGCGTGGTGATGGCCTGCAGTGACATGGATACCGGGTGGATGTAAAAACAGAATATACTTATCAGTGTAAAAACAGAGTAAGTTTAACGGCGTGAAAACGGAGTATATTTATCGGTTGACACAAGAAACTACGAGGTGATAAAATCAAGATGAAAGTCAAGCGGATATTCCCGGTCCCCTTCACTATTTGATTCGGTAAAAAATACTGCAGCTCGCAATAAAGGAGATTTACATATATGGCAACACTTAAGGATGTGGCGAAGGCCTCAGGTCTGACGGTAGGAACAGTTTCCAGAGTCCTGAATAACAGAGGATATATCAGTGATAAGACCCGTGAGAAAGTATATCAGGTAATGAAAGAGCTGAATTATCAGCCTAACGAGACAGCTCGTGCTTTGTCCAAACAGAAGAGCAATACCATCGGAGTTATTCTGCCGAGTATTGAACATCCTTATTTTTCCAAGGTCTTAAGCCGCCTGGAGAGAGAAGCTGTGAAACGGGGATACCGCATCATGCTTTTTGTTTCGCGATATAAAGAAGAGCGTGAAGAACATTGCATTGAGATGTGCAAAAGTGAAAGAGTGGCCGGTGTTGTTCTCTGCAGTGGAAGCTTTGAGACTGAGAAGTTTGAAGGACTGGATTTTCCGCTGATCACATTGGAGCGCTCCATGGATGAAGGGACGTCCGGGATTGAGTGTGATAACTATCAGGGCGGAGTGTTGGCAACGGAGCTTCTGATTGAGAAGGGCTGCAGGAAGCTGATGTTTATCGGCGGAACAAGCGCAGGGGTTGATATCCATATGCCCGGAGATCTCCGTGAAGTTGCATTTAGCGATACCTGTAAGAGATTAAATAAAGATAATGTGGTTATGGTAACGGATAACCGTCTTTTTGATTCTCTGGAATATTATGAATTTGTGAGAAAAGTACTGGTGGATAATCCTGATGTGGACGGTGTATTTGCCAGCTCAGATGTTATTGGTGCTTACGTACTGCAGGCATGTGCGGATCTGGAAATCAAGGTTCCGCAGCAGTTGAAGATTGTAGGTTTTGACGATGTGAACATTGCGCAGTTTACCAGCCCGGGACTTACGACAATTCATCAGCCCGTGGAGCAGATGGCGGAGATGGCAGTTGCTGCCATTGCACAGATTGATGAGGGAAAAGTGGTACCCACCAAGACTGTATTTCCGGTTACCCTGGTTGAGAGGGGAACAACCTGAAAGAAACAGGAATTTCTTTTAGACAATCGGGAAATCTCCAGAATAGAAAATTACAAGTCAGCTGTTATAGCAATTGCCTCTGGTTTTTGCGTAGCAGCTGATTTTTTTATGCAATAGGAATCTGTTTGTTAAAGCAGAGTGCATCTGACGCGCAAAGCGTAACAAGTCTCTAAAAGCTTGATGGATTTAGGAAGTATGAAACATACTTGTTCGCTTTGTTTTGTACGATAATAAATATGATATGCGGTTGCGATATTGAAAAGAGCGAATTTCAAGAAAAAACAGAAAAAACTGAAATAACGCAACATACCAGTATAAAACACATGTAAAATTGCATAAAATAAGGCGTTTAAAATAGTGTAAAACTAACGAAATAACTTTGAAACCACGGAAAAACATGACAACCGCTTGACACATTCAAAGCACAATGCTATCATACAATCATCAAGAAAACGTCTCAACAAGAACGTAAAAAACAGGAGGAAGCAAAAATGAAAAAACGTATTTCAATGGCAATTGCAGTTGCAACTGCAGCAGCAACAATGGCAAGTGTATCTGTACCGGTTATGGCAGACGATGTGGACATCACAATTTTTAACTCCAAGATGGAGGTTCAGAGCCAGTTCGAAGAATTAGCTGCTCAGTATGCAGAAGAGACCGGCGTTGGCGTAGAGGTTTATTACAATAGTGATACAGTATCTGCTCATCTGGCTACCAGATATTCTGCGAATGATCCATATACAATCTCTATGGTAGACCCGAAAGATATCTATTCACTTGCAGCAGACCATGCAATTGATTTAAGCGATCAGAGCTGGGTTAATGAGACTGATTACGCAATCGGAGTTGACGGACAGATCAATGGTTTCCCGACCTGCCTTGAAGCACGCGGTGTTATTTACAATGCAGATGCAATCGAAGCAATCACAGGCGAGACCTTCAATCCGGATGATTACAAGACACTTGATTCTTTTAAAGAGCTTCTTGAGAAACTGAAAGAAGGTGGAATGGAAACACCTACCGGTATCATGAAAGAGGACTGGTCCCTTGCAGCTCACTTCCTTGCTGAGGTTTACGAGCAGCAGCCAGATGTAGAAGCATTTGTTTCCTCTCTTTATGAAGGAACAGCAGACCTTGCAAACAATGAGAAATTCAATTCTCTTATGGACTTCTTCGATGTAATGATGGAGAATAACTACGCAAAAGATTCTGCAATCGCTGCAGAGCGTGAGACAACCGAGATGATGCTTGCTGAAGGACAGATCGCATTCATGTTCGGAGGAAACTGGGACTGGTCCGTAATCAATGCATATGATTATACAGAGAATATGGGAATGATGCCAGTACCGCAGAACACAGATGACGGATCCAATGAGAAGCTTGTTGGTGGAGGTTCCAAATTCATGATGATCGATTCCTCTGATGCAACAAGTGATGAGCAGCGTCAGGCAGCTAAGGACTTCCTTACATGGCTTGCTGATTCCGATGAAGGACAGAGCTTCATTGCTGAGACATGTGCACTTGTACCTGCATTCTCCAACAATGAAAAAGAAGTATCCGATCCACTTGGAAAGTCTGTCAAGAAATATGCTGATGAAGCAGCTCTGATTGACAACTACAATTACCTTCCGGATGATCATCTTTCCATTTGTGGTGCAACCTTCCAGAAATATCTCGCAGGACAGATTGACAGAGCTGAGTTTGCAGCAGAGATTGAAGACTACTGGAAGAACACAACTCCTGTAGAGCACTAAGAATTATCCTTTGGTAACAACTTATTAATTTAACAAACATACTGTAGTTTTATAGAAATTTGCCACCCCTCAAGAGGCTGCACGCCTGTGCCATGCGGCGTGCGGCCTCTTTCCCTCACAAAAAGAAAAGTACTGGATTATAGATTTTCGGAGGCAGCGGGAAAAGGGTGGAGACAAAAAAGAAAAGGGAAAGGGGATCGTGATTATGGAACAAAACACCATGAAATATAAAGTAAAACAGTACTTGATGTTCGCTGGCGTTTCCACTGTCCTGTTTAGTGCAGTTGTAATCCTTCCATTTATCTACGGATTATATCTTACATTTACAAGCTGGGACGGTGTTTCAAAAGACAAACCATTTGTTGGACTGGCAAACTACATTGCTACATTCCAGGATGCAGCTTACTGGCAGGCACTTGGACGTACCTTGATTTATTCTGTTATCGCTGTAATTTTGGTAAACGTGGTAGCATTTTTCCTTGCATACCTTCTTACCAGCGGAATTAAAGGTCAGAACTTCTTCCGTGCAGGCTTCTTTGTTCCGAACCTGATCGGTGGTATCGTACTTGGTTATGTATGGAAATTCGTATTTAACCGTGCATTTGTATCACTTGGAAAATCTCTTTCTGTAGGTGCTCTTTCCACCTCCTGGCTGGCAACCACCAACGGTGCAATGGCATGTCTGATCATCGTATCTGTGTGGCAGTACGCAGGATATATGATGCTGATCTATGTAGCCGGATTTATGAGCGTATCCAAGAGCCTTATGGAAGCAGCCCAGATCGACGGCTGCACCAAGACACAGGCAACCATTAACGTAACGATCCCACTTATGAGATCTTCTTTTGTACAGTGTCTTTTCTTAACGATCACAAGATGCTTTATGGTATATGATGTAAACCTTTCCCTGACAAAAGGTGAGCCATTTAACTCTTCTGTAATGGCAGCTATGCACGTATACAATCAGGCATTTACTTACAAAAATTACGGTACCGGCCAGGCAGAGGCATTAATTCTGTTTGTTGTCTGCGCAATCGTAGGAGTTACTCAGGTTTACATTGGTAAGAAAGGGGAGGTGGCAGCATGATGGATGAAAACAAAAAAGCAGCTCAGAAGAAAAAAGTCAGCCATTTTATTACAATAGCAGTGCTGGTTATCCTGTTTCTGGCATTTATCTTCCCGTTTATCATGGTAATTTTCAATGCGTTTAAGACAAAAGGTGATATCACGGCAGATCCGCTGGCACTGGTTGGCTCTCACGGCTTTATTCTGACTAACTTTACAGATGCCATGAAAAAGATGAACTTTGCAACATCTTTTACAAACTCTCTTTTGATTACTACAGTTTCTACGATCCTTACAATTATGCTTTCTGCAATGACAGCGTTTGTAATTGTTCGTAATAAATGGAAAGCATGCGGTATTCTGTTTTCCCTGATGATCGCATCTATGGTTATTCCGTTCCAGGTACTTATGATCCCGCTGGTTTCTCTTTACGGTGGTATCTTTGGAGTACTGAACAGCCGTATTACTCTGATCCTTATGCATGTGGGATTTTCCCTTTCCATGGCAACCTTCATGTTCCATGGTGCAATTCACACCAGCGTTCCGATGGAGCTGGAAGAAGCAGCATTTATTGATGGATGTACCAGATGGCAGACATACTGGAAAATTGTATTTCCGCTTCTGAAACCAACCATCGCAACAGTTGCGATCATTGATGCAATGGCATTCTGGAATGATTACCTTCTTCCAAGCCTTGTTCTCGGACGTAAAGAACTGTATACTCTTCCGATTGCAACACAGGCATTCTATGGTACTTATTCAACAGACCTCGGACTGGTAATGGCCGCCCTCCTTCTGGCTATGCTTCCGATCCTGGTTCTGTATCTGTTCCTGCAGCGTTACATCGTTGAGGGTGTTACCTCCGGAGCAGTAAAAGGTTAAAACCAAAATGGGGTCCAATGATAGTAATATTTTTGGGCCCCATAATTACTATCTTGAAATGTGTTTTGATTAATAAATAACAACAGGAGATATGATTATGATAAGTCAGACTTTAAGAGATGCCAGAAGATACGAAGATGCAATGGCTCAGAATATTACACCTTTGGAGAGACCGGAATTTCATTTATCTCCAAAGGTTGGATGGATGAATGACCCCAATGGTTTTTCTTATTATAAAAACAAATTTCATTTATTTTACCAGTATTATCCATATGATGCCCAGTGGGGACCAATGCACTGGGGACATGCAGTAAGTGAAGACCTTCTTCGCTGGGAATACCTTCCGGCAGCAATTGCCCCGGATATGCCATATGATTACGTGGGATGTTTTTCAGGAAGCGCCATTACTCTTCCAGATGGAAAACAGCTTTTCATGTACACCAGTGTGCGCAGGGAGGCACAGCCAGGCGGAGGTGTCCGCGACATACAGACACAAAGCCTTGCAGTTGGAGATGGAATGGACTATGAGAAGGATGTGCGAAATCCGATCCTTACAGTAAATGATATGCCGGAAAACAGCAGTCCTTTTGATTTCCGTGATCCGAAAATGTGGAAATGCGAGGATGGCACTTACCGCTGCGTGATCGTAAATGACAGAGCAGACGGAACTGGCGGCCGTATTCTTCTGTATAGAAGTGAAGATGGGTTTAACTGGGAGTTTGAATCCGTAATGCTTTCTAATGATGGCAGATTCGGAAAAATGTGGGAGTGCCCGGATTTCTTTACCCTGGATGGAAAAGACGTAGTACTTGTAAGTCCTCAGGATATGCTTCCAAAAGGCTTTGAGTACCACAATGGTGACGGAACTCTTTGCCTGATTGGTAAATTTGATGAGGAGACCAAAACCTTTATCCCGGAAAAAGACCAGGCAGTGGACTATGGTATTGACTATTATGCAATGCAGACAGTGGAAGCACCAGACGGGAGAAGAATTATGATCGGCTGGATGCAGAACTGGGATACATGCGCGAATAACAGAATTCCGAAGGGAAAATGGTTTGGACAGATGAGCCTTCCAAGAGAGCTTTCCATTAAAGACGGCCGCCTGATCCAGAAACCGGTTCGGGAAATTGAGAATCTTCGCACAAATAAGACAGAATATAAGAATGTTGCTTTTGAGGATGTAATTCGTCTGGATGGCATAGAGGGAAGATGCGTGGATATGGAAATCACTCTTCGCCCGGCAGATGCGCAGAATATTTATAAGAAATTTGCAGTGCGTTTTGCCCAGAATGATACGTACCATACAGCAGTAAGCTTCCGCCCTTATGAATCCGTATTGAAAATTGACCGTAAGTTCTCCGGTTCCAGACGCGCAATTATCCATCAGAGAAGAAGCCTTGTGAATAGTGAAAATGGAGAAATTAAGCTTCGGCTGATCCTGGATCGCTTTAGTGCTGAGATTTTTGTAAATGATGGAGAACATGTGATGACTGCAACGATTTATACAGATCTGGAGGCAGATGGAATTTCCTTCTTTGCAGATGGAAAAGTGGAGATGGATGTTACGAAGTACGAGCTGAAGCTTTGAGAATTGCCGGCAGATACGAGGAGGATATAAAGTGAAGCAAAGAGAGAAAACAGATAAGATCTTTCAGGATCGTATGGCAAAGAAAACAGATGAATTACGCTGGCTGTACATGGAGCTTTATGGAAATGATTCCATGTTTTTCGAGTTATGCGATCAGCTGCACCGCTTCTATGAAGAACGAAGCAGCACATTGAAGGCACTGGATCAAAAGCGTGAAGCAGATCCGGGCTGGTATAAGAAAAATGACATGCTTGGCATGATGTTTTACATAGACAATTTTGCAGGAAACATGAAAGGTGTGGAAAGCAAGCTTGACTATCTGGAAAAAAACAACGTAAATTACATTCATCTGATGCCGTTTCTGGATACGCCGAAAGGTCGTTCTGATGGCGGTTATGCAGTGGCTGATTTCCGTAAAGTACAGGAAAATCTGGGAACGATGGATGATCTGGAGGCACTGGCCGGTGCCTGCCACAAAAAAGGCATCAGCCTGTGTATGGATTTTGTTATGAATCATACTTCGGAAGACCATGAATGGGCAAAAAAAGCCCGCCAGGGCGACGGGGAATATATGAGCCGTTATTTCTTCTACGACAATCCGTATATTCCGTCCCTCTATGAGAAAACAGTACCTCAGGTATTTCCAACTACTGCACCGGGTAATTTCACCTGGCTGCCAGAAATCGGGCATTATGTAATGACCACCTTTTACCCCTATCAGTGGGATCTGAACTATGGAAATCCGCGGGTTTTCAATGAGATGATGTATAATTTCCTTTTCCTTGCAAACAAGGGAATTGATGTAATCCGAATTGATGCAGTTCCCTATATCTGGAAAGAGCTGAACACACCATGCCGGAATCTTCCGCAGGTACACACCATTGTGCGTATGATGCGCCTGATCAGCGAGATTGTATGCCCGGGAGTGATCCTTCTTGGAGAAGTAGTTATGGAGCCTGAAAAGGTTGTGCCATACTTTGGAACTGTAGAAAAACCGGAATGCCATATGCTTTACAATGTAACTACAATGGCAACTACATGGCATACCGTTGCCACCAGGGACGTGCGTCTTCTGAAAAAACAGCTTGATATTGTAAATGGTCTGCCGAAGGATTACGTATTCCTGAATTATCTGCGCTGCCACGATGATATTGGCTGGGGACTGGACTATGCCACACTTCAGCAGGAAGGCATTGAAGAACGTTCTCATAAGAAATATCTCAATGACTATTTCCAGGGCTTTGCAGGGGAGAGCAACAGCCGCGGAGTGCTTTACAATGAGGATCCGGTAACTGGAGATGCAAGATTCTGCGGAACCACCGCTTCCATGTGCGGTATTGAGAAGGCGGGATTTGAGAAAAACAAAGCGGCAATGGAAAAAGCAATCCAGCTGGATGTTATGCTTCATGCCTATATGTTCATGCAGTCAGGAATTCCTGTGATCTACAGTGGAGATGAAATCGGACAGGTAAATGATTATTCATACAAAAATGATCCGGACAAAGCACCGGATTCCCGATACATTCACAGAGGGGCTATGAATTGGGATCGCGCAGCCATGAGCGGCAACGCCAGAACTGTGGAGGGTAAATTGAACAAACGTCTGCTCCAGCTGGAAAAAATCCGCAAAACAGAGAAGGCATTTATGACAAATGCGGATACCTGGACTGTGGATACATGGGATAACAGTATTCTCTGCATTGGCCGTTATTATGAAGGAGAGAAAATTTACGGCCTGTTTAACTTCAGTGAATATGATAAGACCGCATGGATTAATGAACGTGATGGAATTTATAAGGATCTGATCACTGGACAGGAGATGGAGGCTGCAGGTGTAAATGTGCCTGCATATGGCTTCTTCTGGCTGAAAAAAATTAACTGATGAAGAAACACCCGGGAACAGAGGATTGTCTCTGTACTCCCGGGTGTTTTTTGTGAACAAAGTTCACAGAAAACATGAGGATTAAGTTTGCGCAGCAAATGCTACTTCTTGTGCTTGTCACAAGAAGGTTCGTCTTTCTGTGCATCGCGAAGCGTGTTACTGGTCGGCGTGAACAGTAAATCATAAACAGTAACAATCTCCACTGGTATATGGTTGACATTGCTTCATAGGATTGTTAAATTATATTTACATATCTTAATATTTTTGAACGGCTTGCTGACAAGAAAGGATAACCATATGATAAAGCGAGACTTAAAAGACAATTTTCAGATATCCATCAGCGGCCAGGACACCTGGTATGACATGAATGTGCCCGGCTCCGCCATGGAGACTTTTTGCAAAGAAGGAATTCTTCCGGATCCATATTATGGAATGAATGAGTACAAATGGACAGAATTCTGGAAAAATGATTTTGACATCAGAAGCACTTTTTCTGTAAGCGCAGAAGAGATTGCCAGTGAGGAGATTCTTCTTACCTTTTACGGAATTGATACTGTGGCAGATGTCTTTTTAAATGGAAAGAAGCTTGGACATACTGAGAATATGCACCGCACCTGGGTCTACCAGGTGAAAGAGCTGGTAAAAGAAGGCGAGAACCTTCTGGAACTTCATATCGCCTCCCCGGTAAAATTCATTGAGACTTACAAGCCGGAGAAAGGAAGAGAGATTCATTTTACCAACACCGGAACTACCTCTGGAAGCCAGTACATTCGTAAAGCACACTCCATGTTTGGCTGGGATTGGGGCCCAAAGCTTCCAGATGCGGGACTTTTCCGCGGTGTGGAGCTCTGCTGCTTTGATACTGCAAGACTGGGCGAATCCTTGATCCGCCAGGAGCATGTGGATGGAGCCGTGACACTTCATATTAGAAGTGAAATTGAGAAAGCAGATGGACAGGTTGTAAAAGCTGGAAATACTGCTATGCAGTCAAATGGAAATTCAGCAGAAAATATTGCCGCAGAGCTGAAAGAAAGTACAGTAGAAAGTGTTGACAGACAGGTTCGGGAAAGCGCAGCTGAAATCTCTGCAGCACAGCCAGAACCTGGAGACAGCGCACAGCCCGGAGTCAGCGGCTTACAGCTTTTCTACGAACTCCGTGACCCATCCGGTGCTCTCATCTACACTGGCACCGATTCTGATATAAAAGTAACAAACCCTGCTTTGTGGTGGCCAAACGGCTACGGCAAACAGCCTTTATACACCCTGACGATCCAGCTGAAAGTCGGCGAGACTGTTCTTGATACCAGGGAATACCGCATCGGTCTCCGCACCGTCACGGTATCCCGTGAGGATGACCAGTGGGGGCAGGAATTTGCCATTATGGTAAACGGCGTAAAGATTTTTGCCCGAGGTGCAGATTATATTCCGGATGACTGCTTCTACCCAAGAATTACCAGGGAAATCCTGGAGCGCGATGTAAATGCCTGCGTATTTGCAAACTTTAACTGTCTTCGCGTATGGGGCGGCGGATATTACCCATCCGACGAATTCTACGATCTCTGCGATGAATACGGAATTCTCCTTTGGGAAGATCTGATGTACGCCTGCAACATTTACGACGTAACACCGGAGTTTGCAGAGAATATTGCAATTGAAGCAAAAGACAATATCCTCCGTTTCCGCAATCATGCCTGCCTTGGCCTGATCTGTGGAAACAATGAGCTGGAATGTGCATGGACAGACTGGAAGGATGTCCAGGGACATACACCGTCTCTTAAGAGAGACTACCTGTATCAGTTCGAATTCCTCCTTGCAGATGTGGTAAAAGAAAATGCACCAGATGCATTCTACTGGCCGTCTTCCCCGTCATCAGGAGGAAGCTTTGATAATCCATGTGATGAGAACCGCGGCGATTGCCATTACTGGGATGTATGGCATGGTCAGAAACCATTCAGTGAGTACATGAAGCACTATTTCCGTTTCTGCTCCGAGTTCGGCTTCCAGTCTCTTCCATCTATCAAGACAGTAGAGACCTTTACCGGGGAGAAAGACCGCAACCTTTTCTCCAGAGTTATGGAGAGCCATCAGAAAAATCCGGCGGCAAACGGCAAGATCCTGTATTATTTATCCGAGACCTTCCGTTATCCGAAAGACCTGGAAAGCCTGATCTTTCTAAGCCAGATCCTTCAGGGATACGCCATGAAGGAAGCAACGGAGCATTGGAGAAGAAACCGCGGCAGATGTATGGGAAGTATTTACTGGCAGTTCAATGATAACTGGCCGGTTGCGTCCTGGTCCAGTATGGACTATTACGGAAGATACAAGGCCCTCCATTATATGGCAAAAGGCTTCTGCGACAATGTGGCAGGAAGCATTGAGAAAAAAGAGACTCACATAGGCTTCTGGATTTCAAACGAGACACTTGACCCGGTAACGGTAAAAGCGAAAATCGCGGTAAAAACACTGGATTTCCAGGTAATCGAGGAGCAGGAAGTATCCAAAGAAGTACCTGCACTCAGTGCGGAATGCCTGTTTGAGAAAGAATATAAGGAATTGATCGCAGGTCGTGATGACAGCGTATTCTTTGTTGCCGAATATGAGTATGAACAGAACGGACAGAAGGTTTCCAAGAAAGAATTCGAGACATTTGTTCCAGTCAAATATCTGGAACTGAAAGATCCTGCATTTAAGGTAACTGAGAATGCAGACGGAAGCGTTTCCATTCAGACAGATACTTTTGTTCCGTATTGCATGCTGGAGGGAATCAGCGCGGATACCATCTGGAACGAGAATGTGGTTGCATTTACTGACAAGGAAGCAGTTACACTTGTGCCAGTAGAAGATCAGAAGATTTCCAAAGACGGCGTTCGGATTTACGATATTTATCACACATATCATTAATAAAATGCGTGCGAAAATAGTAGTACATACGAATCGCATTCCGCATCAAAACGTCAGATACGTAATTTTTGCTGACAGACAGAAGTTTGTGGAAATTAAACACAAGTAAAAATAGAGTGATCACATAAAATGTTACGAGACATAGATCAATCAGGAGAATCGAAACACGCATTTGAAAAATTCTCCCCTACATAATAGAGAAAGGAATTACACTATGGGATTTAAGAAAGATTTTATCTGGGGCGGTGCAACCGCTTCCTACCAGGTAGAAGGCGCAGCTTATGAGGACGGAAAAGGTCTGAACATCTGGGATATTTTCTGCAAAGACGGCGGACACATTTATGAGAACCAGACAGGTGATGCAGCCTGCGACCAGTATCACCGCTACAAAGAAGACGTTCAGATCATGAAAGAAATGGGCATGAAAGCATACCGCTTTTCTCTTTCCTGGGCGCGCATCATGCCGGAAGGCACAGGCACAATCAATGAAAAAGGTCTGAAATACTACGACAACCTGATCAATGAACTTCTGGACAACGGAATTGAGCCATTTGTTACCTTATATCACTGGGATCTTCCGTACGCCCTTCATTTACAGGGCGGTTGGATGAATCCAAATTCTCCATCCTGGTTTTACGAGTATGCAAAAGTAGTGGCAGAGTATTTCTCAGACAGAGTAAAGAATTTCTTCACCATCAATGAGCCGCAGTGCGTAGTTGGCCTTGGATATCAGGCCGGTGAGCATGCACCAGGCCTGAAGGTTGGTCCATCCGATTATTTCCGTATCTGGCATAACGTACTGAAAGCCCACGGTCGTGCAGTAGAAGCACTTCGTGAGTTCAGCAAACAGCCCGTAAAGATCAGTATGGCACCATGTGGAGCACTTTATGTTCCGGAAACAAACAAGCCGGAAGATATTGAAGCCGCAAGAAAAGCAAACTTCAGTCTCCCGGAGAACTCCATCGGAGCCTGCAGCTGGGACGTTGCTCTTTGCTGTGATCCGGTTTATCTGGGACAGTATCCAGAGGATATTCTGAAAGAATTTGGACAGTTTTTCCCGAAAGTAACAGATGCCGATATGAAGCTGATTTCACAGCCACTTGATTTTTTTGGACAGAACATTTACAATGCCGTAACCGTTCGTGCCGGTGAGGATGGAAAAGCAGTCCGCGTAGCACGTTACGATGGTTTCCCACAGACTGCAATTGGCTGGCCGGTAACTCCGGAGGTTCTGTACTGGGCGCCAAAATTTATGCAGGAGCGTTATAAGAAGCCGTTTATGATCACAGAGAATGGCATGGCTTCCCATGACTGGGTAGGTGTGGACGGAAAGGTTCACGACCAGGCCCGCGTAGATTTTATGGCTCGTTATCTTGGCGCTTACAAGCGTGCAGCTGAGGACGGTGTGGATCTGGCAGGATATTTCGCATGGTCCGTAATGGACAATTTCGAGTGGGCATACGGATATTCCCAGAGATTCGGACTTGTTTATACAGACTACAATACACAGAAGCGGATCTGGAAGGATTCCGCATATTTCTACAAAAATATTATCGAAACAAACGGAGAGAATCTGTAATTCAGGAGGTTGCCCATGACAAAGCAGAGGGGCAGAAAGAAAAGTGTAGCAGCAGTTTTTACTGGTTGAAAAAGCAGTAGAAAACGTATATAGAAACAACTAAAAACCTTAAGAGTTTGAGAGGATACATATATGTTTGAGAATAATTTATGGACGATGGAACCAGTTGGCAGACCGGAGAACACCATCCAGGGTGATAAATACCGCTTCACCCTGCTGACTCCCTGCCTGATCCGAATGGAATACAGGGAAGACGGCAAATTCGAAGACCGTCCTACCCAGGTCGTATGGAACCGTAAATTTGATCCGGTAGACTTCCGTGTGGAAAAGAAGGACGAGGGCTTCGAGCTTTTCACCGACAGAATGCACGTCACCTACACTGGCGGACCTTTTACCAAAAACAGTCTGAACTTAAACGCAGTAGGCGGTCAGAACGCCTATGGTGCAGTATGGTATTATGGGGAAAAAGGTGACAATCTTGGCGGAACTGCAAGAACTTTGGATGAGGTAGATGGGAAATGCCCGCTCCAGGAGGGAATTATGTCCAGAAGTGGCTGCTCTCAGATTGATGACAGCCATTCTCTGGTGCTGGATGAAAACGGATGGACTCAGGTGCGCACAGGAGATGGGGTGGACATTTATGTTTTCGCTTATGGAAACGATTACAAAGAAGCTTTGAATGATTTTTGCCGTCTCACCGGAAAAACTCCTATGCTCCCAAGATATGCCCTTGGAAACTGGTGGAGCCGTTATTACGCTTACACAGAAGACAGCTACAAGGCGCTTGTAACCCGCTTTGAGAAAGAGAAGATCCCATTTTCTGTTGGTGTTCTGGATATGGACTGGCACCTGGTAGAGGAAGTGAATCCCAAATATGGCAGCGGCTGGACCGGATATACCTGGAACAAAAAGTACTATCCGGATCCGGAGCGTTTTATGAACTGGCTTCATGACCATGGAATGAAAATCTCTGTAAACCTTCATCCGGCTGGTGGAATCCGCGCCTTCGAGGAAGCATATCCGGCTATGGCGAAGGAGCTGGGAGATGTAGATACCGAACACGAAGCTCCCATCGATTTTGACATCACAAGCCGCAAATTCCTGGAAGCATATTTCAAATGTGTGCTTCATCCAGAGGAAAACAAAGGCGTTGATTTCTGGTGGATCGACTGGCAGCAGGGCAATATCACGAAGGTCCCTGGTCTGGATCCACTGTGGATGCTGAACCACTATCACTACCTGGACAATGCCCGCGATGGAAAACGTCCTCTTACTTTTTCCAGATATGCAGGACCTGGTTCACACAGATATCCGGTAGGTTTTTCCGGTGATAGTATCGTAACCTGGGAGTCCCTGAATTTCCAGCCTTATTTTACCAGCACAGCTTCCAACATTGGATATGGCTGGTGGAGCCACGATATCGGCGGGCATATGCTTGGCTATCGAGACAATGAGCTGGCACTTCGCTGGGTACAGCTTGGCGTATTTTCTCCAATTAACCGTCTGCACAGCAGCAAAAATGAGTTTATGGGAAAAGAACCGTGGCAGTTCCCTATGGAGATCGGTGAGGTTATGAAGGAGTTCTTAAGACTTCGTCACCAGATGCTTCCGTATCTGTATACCATGAACTACAGAGCATATAAAGAGAACACGCCTTTGATCCTGCCAATGTACTACACATATCCGGCAGAGCAGGTGGCTTACACAGTGAAGAATGAATATGAGTATGGAACCGCATTTATTGTAGCGCCTGTTACGGAGAAATCTGTCCAGGGCGTTGGAAGAGCCAGGACTCATGTATGGCTGCCAGAGGGTACTTACATTGATTTCTTCACAGGTCTGGTATACTCCGGCGACAGAGAGATGGATATGTACCGTGACCTTCATTCCATACCGGTTCTGGCGAAAGCAGGTGCCATTGTGCCGATGACTGAGGAAATCTTTGGACAGGAAGCGGCCAGAAATCCGGAAACTATGACCATCCGTGTATACGGCGGTGCAGACGGCAGCTTCCAGCTTTACGAAGACGACAACGAGTCCAACGCTTACCTGAAAGACGAGTGCGTTCTCACAGACATGGATCTGAAGTGGAGCACTGGCCGCTTCGTCATCCACAAGGCAGCGGGCAGGCTGGAACTGATCCCGCAGAAGAGAACCTGGACTGTAGAGTTCTGGGGTGTGAAGGACACCGAGGTTACCGTAGAAGTGGAAGGCACAGAGGTAGAAGCTTTTAAAGAGTACGATGAAGCACTTGGCTGCCTGGTGGTAAGTGTTCCGGAAACCGCTGCAACCTCTGAAATCATCATTACTCTGGGAGCTCCGGAGCTTCGTGAGAATGATGTGAAAACCCAGGTATTCAACCTTCTCAACCAGGCTGAAATCCCATACATGGAGAAAGTAGCCATTATGGAAATTTTGGACAAGAAGATTTCCAACGCCGCCAAACTCACCCAGCTTACCGCAATGCATCCGGAAGAAGGAATTGTGGGAGCAGTGGGAGAGATTTTGACTGCGATAGAGTAAGATATAAACAGAATATTGAAGACAGTAAAAAGCCCGGGAGTATTTGCTCCCGGGTGTTTTAATAAGCTGTTATTTAAGGGGGGAACAGTCCGCATACAGCATTGAAGTATTTTTCAATCTGTTAAGCATTTAAAATCAGCAGTAAATCTCTGGAGGAATCTGTGCAAAGGGAATCACATCGGGCTGTCTGTCAGGGTGATCGGCGATGATCTTCTCCATCCAGACCATATTGTACCAACGCCCGAACTTGTAAGCACATTTGTGAAATTCTCCTACCATGGAATACCCCAGATGCTGATGAAACTGAATGCTGTTATGGTTCAGATATTCGTCATCCACTACAGGACTGGCGATGCAGGCATTCAGGTTGGTCATATTCTGGGCGGCAAGCGCTTTTTCCAGAGAAGCGTAAAGCGCCTTGCCGATTCCGGATTTTCTTTCGGATTCTCTTACATAGATGGAAGTTTCCACAGACCAGGCATAGGCTGCCCGGGCGTGGAGCGGTCCTGCGTAGGCGTAGCCTGCAATTTCAGTACATGCACTGCAGTTCCCTTCACCCCTGATGCCTGGTGCGGAGCTGTTTATTTCCCGTTCGGCTACAAGATAAGGATAATGCTGTAGTGTGTGTGCAATCCGCTTCCGGAATTCTTCTGCAGAGGGAACTTCATATTCGAAGGTAATTGCAGTGTGCTTTACATAAGGTGCATAAATGGAAAGGAGCGCCTCTGCATCCTCTGGGGCTGCCGGGCGGATGATAACTGGTAATGACATGGCAAGATTCCTCCTTTGTAGCTGCAAATGTAAATTTCGTTTTAACAGATTTTCAGCATGTTTTCCAGAGCAAACAGCTTATCAGCAGCAAGTAAATCTTCAAACGCATTCAGGTTCAGATCTGAATGCTCCAGCTCTCTGGAGAAACGGTAACAAATATCTATCTGGTCTTCCAGACAGAACACCCGTCCATTTTTCAGGTAAGCGCCCATATCCAGCTCATGAATCAGCAGGGTACAGACCACAGCCATTTTTACCTTTGCGAAAATTTCGCCGTCGTAAACAGCACCGCAGAAATATGTGTAAATCCAATACACAAGCAGCTGCTCTTCCTGAATATTCCAGTCTGGGTAAGCCTTTTCGAAATCAGCCCGGTTCTGAGAGTAAACAGAAGCGGGGGAGACACCGGAAGACTCTGCACTGCTATAAAGCGCCTGTAAATTTTTTTTCAGAAATTCCTGCCAGTCCGGTCTGAGAACCTCCATTTTGGGAACAACCGCCTTCCACATGGTCTTCAGAAGTTCATCTGGCGCAGCCTTTTTATTCATATGCTTCTGCACCTTGGAAGTAAAGGCTTCGCCATATGCAGAGGCTTTATGGCGCTCCCGGATCTCTTCCCATTTGAAAAGCTGGTTCCGGTCTGCACAGCGCTGGAAATCACTGGCTGCAGCCAGTATTTTCCACATACGAAGCCGCATGGGAATCTGCCGGTTCTGCAGCACCTCAAGAAAGTATTCCCTGGTATCTTCAAGGGCAGTGAAAAGCATATAGTCAAAATCATCATAAGTTTCTTCCGGGGAGGGAACCTCCGCTGTCTGGAAGGTTACCTTTTCCCTTCTGCCAAGCAGAATCCTGGCTGCCTCCGGACAGGAAAGAGACAGGGAATATTCCCGCAGACCTTCAAATTCTTCAATGTGCCGCGGATATTTCCGACAGGTGTCGCAAAGCATTCGTTTTCCAACCTCGCTGTAGATGTCGCAAAGGCTGTCCTCATTTAAAAATGCACACCGCTTCTCATACTGACGGAAAACCTTCTCCTTCCAGTCAATATCATTATGAAGGCGATTCCGGAAAGTACCCTTCACACGCTTATATTTTTTCAGGCTTTTGTCGTCAATGACGATCTGCCAGCCGGCACAGCAGGTGTCGGGACAGGCACCTGCAATACAGGAAAACTCTTTATAATAATCAGGTCTTGTAATCTCCATAAAAAACCTCCTGGTAACAGTGATCAGTATATTTCAAATACAACTATTGTAACGGTATTTCAAAGCTGTGTAAATCCTCTGGACAAAAAAAGTTATAGATGGTTGACATTCATGCGGCGGACTGTTAAACTCATATAGGTAAAGTTAGGATCGGAAAGAACTTAGGCAGCTATTGACCAGTCCGCGAACGATAGCTTTCTGATACCTGCACTGCGATAATTAAATCTTGACAGTTCTGTTGAAATTTCCAAAACAAATTAAGAATTTCAGACCGAAGAAAAATTCACACGAAACGACAGAAATATCAGGACATGATAGCACCCATATTATAAAAGCTGTCAGCTTAACAGTAAAACGGAAACTGGCGTGGGGGGGGGGTACCTGCACCAGCGAGGGAAATTATAAAATGAGTGAAGTTATAACTAAACAAAAGATTCTTATAGCGGATGATTCAGAAATGAACCGCGAACTTTTAGCTGCAATTCTGGAAGAGGAATATGAGATCATACAGGCGAACGACGGTGTGCAGGCAGTTGACTGCCTTCAGAGGCATGCCGAGGAGATTTCTCTGCTTCTTTTGGATATTGTTATGCCCCACATGGATGGTTTCGAGGTTCTTTCTTATATGAATAAAGAACACTGGATTGATTCTATTCCAGTTGTGATTATTTCGTCAGAAAATTCACCTATTTACATAAAACGTGGGTATGATCTGGGCGCTACTGATTTTATCGAAAAGCCCTTTGATGCAAATATGGTATTACGCCGTTCGGCCAATGCCATACTTCTGGGAGCTAAGCAGCGCCGAATGACCAGTATTGTTTCTAATCAGATTTACGAGAGAGAAAAAAGCAGCAAGCTGATGATCAATATCCTCTCTCATATAGTGGAGTTCCGCAATGGGGAGAGCGGACTTCATGTGCTGCACATTCAGACAATTACAGAAATGCTGCTTCGCCAGCTGGTTCAGAAGGAAAATAACAGATATGCCCTGAGCAAGGAGCAGATCCGGATGATTACCACAGCCTCTGCGCTTCATGACATTGGCAAGATCAGTATTCCGGATGAAATCCTGAATAAGCCAGGCAGACTTACAGCCGAAGAATTTGCAGTAATAAAGGGACATTCCATGGCAGGAGCCAATATGCTGTCAGAACTGCCACTTGACCAGAAGGAGGAGCCTCTTGTCAAGACTGCATACGAGATCTGCCGCTGGCATCATGAGCGCTACGATGGGGGCGGATACCCGGATGGATTAAAAGGGGAAGAAATCCCTGTTTCAGCACAGGTTGTGGCGCTAGCTGACGTATATGATGCATTGACCAGTGAGAGATGCTATAAAGATGCTTATTCCCATGAAAAGGCCATCGAAATGATACTGGCAGGACAGTGCGGTGCATTTAATCCGTTGATGCTGGAGTGCCTTCTGGATATTTCTTCTTCCCTGAAGAAAAAAATGGGCTATAAATCTAAGGAAAGGTATGAACAGACAGATCTTTCTGATATTGCCAGCAGATTTCACGATTTTGAGATGGATTCCTCAGAGAAAATTGTGCAGCAGCTGGAATTTGAGAGAATGCGCTATAATTTTCTGGCAGAGGGCAGCAGAAATATTGTTTTTACTTATACCATTTCACCGCCGCTACTCACCTTTAACCAGGCTGGCTGTAAACGAAGCGGGATTACAGAACCTTCATTTTCCCCGTTGCAGAGCGGTGTGCTGAAAGACCTTGTGGAGGAGCAATCCCTGAAACGGCTTATCCGGAAGATTACCCAGGCCACCCGGGAAACGCCGGACGTGACAAGCAATCTTTTTCTCACAGATGGAAAAAATCCCTGCCACTACCGGTGCCAATGCAGGGTAATCTGGACTGATGGTGCTGAAAAAGGCTATACAGGCGTTGTTGGAAAGCTGACAGATATTACGGATGACTATATGGTTATGGAAAACGTCCGGGAGGAAGGTTTGAAAGTCCTGGAAAAAGACCGCAGCGCAGAATTTTCCGGTTTTTATGACCGGTTTAAGAAATGCGGCTTCTCTACAGATGGAACGGAAGCGTGGCTTCTGCTTCAGTACCTGCAGATACCCTATGATCTGGTCCGATATGTAGATCCTATAACGAATAAGGTTATCCATATAGAAAAAGACGGAAAAATGTGGGAGAGTGAAACTGCCTGCTCAGACATATGGAATTGCCTGGAAAAATGCAGCAACTGTATTTCCAGACTCAGCATGCAGACCGGGAAGCGCATGACAAAGCTTGAGGTTGCAGGGGAGGATCCGTATCAGGTGGTATCCATGTATGTGGAGATTGATAGGAAGCCCTGCTGTCTGGAGATGGCTTCCAGGATAGATGGTGATTTTATGCCCGATGGGTATTCCAGGGATGAGATCTTGTCATCTGTAAGGATTCATAAGGAGAAGGTTTATATAGACCCGGTAACCGGAGTTTATAATAAACGCTATTATGTGGAGAAGCTGAGCAAAATGGACAATGCAGCAGCTCTTATGTTTGCGGATATTAAGAACTTTAAAAGGATCAATGAGAATTTCGGACATCAGGCTGGAGATGATGTGCTGCGCCAGGTTGCAGGTGTGCTTCGGGATGTTGCGGCTGGTAAAGGCGATGTGCTCAGATATTCCGGCGATGATTTTGTGACAGTATTTTTTAAGGCTACGGAAGAGGAGCTTTCCGAAATCCAGAAGGAAATGTGCAGAAGAGTAGAGGCCCTGAGATTTCCGGAGCTGCCTGGAGTGCAGCTGAAGCTTGTTACTGTCGGTACCAGTATACCAGGCAGGGTAGAGGAAATGCTGGAGCAGGTAAGAATATAAGAAGAAAGTCCCGGCGGGCAAAACCGCTCGGGACTTTTGTTTTTCCTAAGTGTGTTTGATTTTTCAAACAGGTTCTGGAATGCAATATTTACAGAATATCTCTTCTCTTAATGTATCCAGGAAGTGCCGGATCTGAGACAACCTCCTTCACATGAAGGATTTTGACCATCTTGTCTACTACCTGATTCTCTACATGTACGCCCTCACCAATTTCAGCACCGGAAAGAACTACACTGTTTTTGATCACGGCATTCTTGTGAATAATGCAGCCACGGCCGAGAATGGAATTCTCAATGGTTCCCTCCACCTGACAGCCGTTGGAAACGACAGAGTTGCGGATCTGGGCGGTTTCATAATAGTGAGTCGGACAGGAATCATTGGTACGGGTATAAATTGGCCATTCCGGATCGAAAAGTGTCTGTGCAGCCTTGATATCGATCAGATCCATATTGGCGTTGTAATAGCTCTGGAAATCTGTGATGGAAGCGAAGAAGCCGCGGTGGGAAACTCCTCTTACATCCAGCTCATTATGCAGCTCATTGATAATGTCTGCAAGAGTAAAGGCTGAAGAAATTGCCTTTGCCTTGCGGATCAGCTCGATAAACAGATCCTTTTTCATAATGTAGGTGTCCATGAAAATATTGCGGTTCTTGGCATTTCCGTGGTTTGGCTCAATGGAGAGCACACCCTTCTGCTTGTTCAGATTCAGGATATTACAGTTCAGATAAGCATCCTTCGCATTGTCTACTGCGTGATAAAGCAGGGTAATATCAGCCTCAGACTGAATATGCTGATCGATCAGCTTGGAAAAATCAGCGGTATAAACCATGTAATCTGGTGTGATTACCACATATGGATGATGCATTTCTTCGATGCATTCCATATTTTCGTAATAGGAAGCAATATCGGTGTTGTAGATATTGTTTCTCTGGTCGCTGTCAGTGAAAAGAACCTGCAGCCGTCCGCTCTTGGAGTTAATGTTATAATGACGTCCGGTGCCGATATGGGAAACCAGAGTTCTTGGTTTCTCTTTCACGTAGACCTGAATGCGGTCAATGCCGCTGTTACTCAGGTTGGAAATCGGGAAGTCGACCATACGGTATCTGCCCAGGAATGAGAAAGCTCCGATTGGACGGTAGTCCTCAAGTCCCTCTACACGGATGTTTCTGGATGATGAGTTTACAATTCCAAATGCTTTATACATATTATTCGGCCCCCTTTACTCGTTTCGCGATCAGCTCGATGTGCTCACTGTCAGCACTTCCTACAAGAGCACCCTTGCCGATGTTTACGCCATTGGCAACAAGGGCACGTATTACGACAGCACCATCCTCCACAATAGCACCTGGCATAAGTACACTGTCAATTACCTTTGCACCTGGTCTCACCCTGGCTCCGGTAAAGACTACGGAATTGGTAACCTCGCCTTCAATTACACAGCCCTGGGTTATGTAAGCATTCTGGATCCTGGCCTCTGTGCCAATATACTGTGGAAGTGCGGTTACATCTTCGGTGTAAATTTTCCAGGTAAGGTCGCTTAAATCCAGCTCGTTATCCGGGCTGAGAAGATCCATATTTGCCTCCCAGAGAGAATCTATGGTTCCAACATCCTTCCAGTAGCCCTTGAAGCGGTAAGCGAAAAGACGCTTCTCATCGCCAAGAAGAGTAGGGATGATATCCTTTCCAAAGTCATGGTTGGAATCCGGGTTCTTCATATCTGCAAGAAGCAGCTTGCGAAGAAGCTTCCAGTTAAAAATATAGATACCCATAGAGGCAAGATTGCTCTCAGGTACTGGCGGCTTCTCAACAAACTCGGTGATACGGTCTGTCTCGCCGTCAGTATTCATAATACCGAAACGGCTGGCTTCCTTAAGAGGAACCTCGATAACGGCGATGGTAGCATCGGCCTGTCTCTCTTTATGGAAGGCAAGCATCTTGTCATAATTCATTTTATAAATGTGGTCACCGGAAAGTACCAGAAGGTATTCCGGATCATACTGATCTATAAAATCAATGTTCTGGGAAATCGCGTCGGCTGTTCCGCGATATACGTCGAGTCCGGTGTCTGCTTTCTCACGAGGCGGAAGTACATATACACCGCTGTCCTTGGAATCCAGTCCCCAACGTCCGCCGGCTGCAACATAACTGTTCAGCTCAACTGACTCATACTGTGTCAGTACGCCTACTACATCGATGCCACTGTTGGCACAGTTACTGAGGGGGAAATCAATGATACGGTATTTACCGCCGTAGGAAACTGCCGGTTTAGCCACTTTGTTGGTAAGATCGTGAAGACGGCTGCCACGACCGCCTGCCAGAATCATTGCTAACATACTGTTCTGTTTCATGGTGAACCCTCACTTTCATTTCTTTAAGGCTGCTGTTCGCGGAAATGTATCTGCAAACAGGAATGCTTTAAGCTATATTATACAATATTTTCGACGAAAATACAATTTTTTTGTGCAAAAATATTGTAAAATCCAGATGAAATTTAGCCAAATATTTACTGGTAATTCTGTAGACTTTTCACAGCTTCAATGTCTTCCTGCTGTACTTTCAGGTTGGAAGTGAAAGTTCTGCCATCTGGTATGGTGATCTGAACTTCGATCACGGTTCCTTCGGAAATGCCGGCCTGCTGCACGGCTGAAATAAATTGTGGGAATTTCGGGTGACGCCTTGTAAAAGCGCTCCACAGGTTCTTAAGTTCAAGTAATTTCATGGGGTTAATTGCCATTTTTTTATCCTTCCTATCAAGCGCCAGAGTGTGTTTGGAAAATTGTTCCCACAAATTGTGACGCACATCTTGCAGAAAGCCTTTTTCAAACATGCTCTGGGACGATGAAAACGGTTCCCTCTATAACCGATAAAGTCCAATTCTTTACTGCTTTAATTTACAGATGTACGCTTGATGTCTAAAGTATATCAGAAAAAAATCTGCACTGCAATGAAGGACTCAAATATTCACATATTTAGCGAAAGTTCACAAAAGCGACTTTACATGCTATAGGAAACATTGTTATAATAGACGAAAGCCAAAAGCTGATTTTGGATAAAAAAGAACGTGAAAAACAGATGAAGTGCGATATGAAGGAGAAAGAAAAAATATCAAATTTTTGCAGCGAGAGGTGTGAAGATGGAAGAAAAAAAGAGGTATAATCTTGGAGTTCTCATCGGAGGAGTGCATACCTATTTTCCAAAAGAGCATATCAAGGGGATTTCTGAGGCGGCGTCAGAGCTGGATGTAAATGTCTGTTTTTTCCTGGGAACCCGGACGAAGGACTTTTTTGAAGATGTCCTGGGCAGCAAACAGAAAAATTCCTATGACTATCAATTTAATACCATACATGACTACAGCCTGATCGGCGGACTGGATGGTCTGATCATTAATTATGGAACACTGGGAATCCAGCTGCGGGAGGTTGATCCCAACGAATTCGCCCGGAAATATAATGGGATCACCACGGTTTTTCTTACAGAAGTCGTGGATGTGCCCAATTGTCACTCCCTGATCTGTGACAACAAAGATGGTATTGCGATGGTCATTTCTCATCTGGTGGAAGAGCATCATCTGTCCAGAATCCTGTTCGTGGCAGGACCGGAGCATAATACAGATGCCATTGAGCGTAAGGAAGCTTATCTGGAAACCATGAAGAAATATGGGCTTCCTGTAACCCCTGGAATGATTGCCCAGGGGGACTATTCCGAGTTTGTGGACAAACAGGTGGAACGCCTTCTGGATAGCAACCCGGATGCCCAGGCCATTGTATTTGCCAATGATGAGATGGCTTTTGCCGGCTATCGTGTCTGCGAGAAGCGTGGGCTTGTGGTTGGCAAGGATATTATGATTACCGGATTTGATGACTGTGAGCGTGCATCCGGGATGGAACCGCCCCTTACTACAATTCAGCAGGACGGAGAGCTTATGGGTAAAATGGCAGTCTACGATCTGGTAAACCGCCTGGATGGAAAAGATCCCGGAAAAGAAGCGGTATCCAGACGCGTGCCGGTTTCTTTTGTAAAAAGAGAGTCCTGCGGCTGTGTGTCAGAGGATGTTTCGAAGAAAGAGACACCCATGGGGCTTGGTGCCCAGGTGCACAGGCTGAATAAGACCATTACCGGAATGAAGCTGGAGCTGATCAGTTTTCAGAGGAAATCCTGGTTTATTCCGGTTCTTGCCCGGGATTTAAATGACTGCATGGATGACGAGCAGGCTTTTCTGAAGGAAATTATGGAGAAAATGCGGGAGCTTCATACAAGATGTACTCATCTTTTTCTTCTGGATGAACCGATTGTTTACGATGGCAAACGGAAGTGGACCTGCCCTTATAACCTTCATCTTGCTGCCAGCTATGAGAATGGCAGGATCATTACCAAGGCGGCTTATGAAAGACCTCTGGTTATGAAGGAAAACGGAATCTGTGATCTGATGGAGGACGAAGAGCGCCACCAGTTTATGGTTTTTCTTCTTTTTTCCGGGGAGAAGCAGTATGGACTTCTGGCCTGTGACATTGACCAGGAGGATTTCCCGTTCTTCTATGTGATCAGCCTGCAAATTGGTCTGTCCCTGCATTATCTGGAGATAAGCAAGGCTGAGGCGGTCAGACGGCTGGAGATGTCCAGAGATATGGAAGCGATTAAGGAGAAAAACCGCGTTCTTGGTATTATTTCCGAGTATGATGAGCTGACCGGACTTCTGAATCTGCGCGGGTTTATGGAGCATACCAAGCGGGTTTGCCAGGCTGGGAATGGCCAGAGGGCATATATGATCTATGGTGATCTGGATCACTTAAAAGAGATTAACGACACCTGGGGGCATCCGGCAGGGAACTTTGCCCTTAGGAGTGTTGCCGAAATATTAAAGGGATGTCTGCGCAGCAATGATATTCTGGGTCGTGTGGGCGGTGATGAATATATTATCATGCTGGAATGCGAGGAAGCCGACTTCGGAGAGAAGTTCCGGGAGCGTGTGAAGATGGCATGTAAGCTGTTTAATGAAAAATCCGGCAAGCCCTTTCTGGTGGAGATTTCCCTTGGAATTGCCGAATTCCGCCCAAATATCTCCACAGATATCCAGCAGGTGATTTCCCTTGCAGACCAGCAGCTTTATGAGGCGAAGAAGCATAGGAAGAAGTCGGTGAGCAGGGCGAATAATGAAGGCGCGTGAGAATTGGGAGCTTGTGATGCCACCCTTTAGAGCGGTATCACAAGCCCCTTTGTCAAATCAAAGAGAAACCACCAGCTGAACTCAACATCATAAACTTAAGAAAAAAATGGAAAGGAATCTGTTCGCAGGTTCCTTTCATTGTGTTAAAATATAGGC
>ERZ772889.955-NODE-955-length-29013-cov-31.166897_pt1 | contig 29013 bp, 24 predicted proteins | sample MGYA00512127_ERZ772889 | MGnify/ENA primary metagenome ERZ772889 (study PRJEB29015, sample SAMEA2737689) | human gut metagenome | biome: human gut; feature: human-associated habitat; material: faeces | place: China | collected 2012 ...
ATGCAGAGGGATTTCCTTTGCAGATTCCAAAACGGGGAAAACTACCTGTCGAGCAGCGTCATTCAGCAGATTGACCGTCCAGATCAAAGACTGCTTTTCCGGTGAAAAACATAGAAAATGCGCAATGGGATGTTCCCCTTGCAGATGCATCTGCTCTCCAAATTCAGAAGAAATCTGTGACATCAGACAGCCATACAGACGATAGGACCACGACTGGGGAATCCGCACATCATTGGGCGGAGGTAAAACCAGTTGAATCTGCTGGATCATAAGATACTCACCCCGCAATATCCATAGGGATAAAGCCGACCACGAAAACGGGCATATTTCATGGTGTGCGGGGAAATGCCATTTTCGGCATCGCGCTCATGCTTGTGGTTACGGAACATTTGCTTCATTTGTTCTACCGTCCAGCGCAGCCCCTCTTCTTCACCCAGATAGGGGTACGCCAGCGACTTGGCAAAAAAGCCGGAGCCGCCGCCAAGGATCAGGTGTGGCTGCTGCGGCAGGTTGACTGCACCGCTTGGCGGAGTGAAGTGCCTGCTATACGTCTGCGCATAATAAGTATCAAACTGCTGAATGGTCTCCAGAAGGGACTCCTTGGTAATGCGCCCCTTCAGCACCGACTGATCCAGCGTCAGCTTGAAGCGTACCTTAGTGCCGGACGCTGCGCATTCCCGACACATGGGGATGCCGCGATTACTGCCCTTCGCAAAGGAACCGTTCACAAGTGCATCAAATTTTCCGACAAGGACCATCTGCGTATCCGGGATGGGGAGGCTGTCGGAAACTTGAATGCCACGGAAAATGCTGTTAACGGCGTCCGAAGCGATGTTTCCATCTTTCAGAGTGTGCAGATGCAGCTGGTTGACATATTTCTCTTCCGGAAAGGTGGCCCGGCGGTTTGGCGCAAGGCTGTGTCCGGTACTGCGGTCAGCCAATACCGCACTCAGCAGCCATGCGGTACGCAGCGCACCCTTGATGCTGCTGCCGGGAATGTAGGCGTGGCCCTGTGCATCACGCTGGAAGGCATGAATCTCTTTCAGCGAGTGCTCAGCATCCAGAGCATCTCCCACCTCGATCTGATAGCGCGTCAGTGTTTTCAGTTCTGCATCGGAAATGCCGCAGTCTTTGCTCAGAAATGCCCAGAGATTGGACTGCTCGCTAAGCATAAACTGCCCGTACTTGTCCACCAGATCGTGCTCGACCAGAAAGCTGAAAAATTTTTGCTCGTCCAGAAAGGAGACTTTGCCATTGCGGGTGTTGTACATGTACTCTTTTTTGGTATAACTGCTGCCATTGCCAACAAACAGAGGTGCCCATACATTCAGAGTAAGGTCAAAGATCTGCAGATGATCCTGCTGAATCATAATGTCACCCCCATAAAGATCGGTTTGGAATAGCGGTATACCGGATGCACATCCGACAAACCAACATCATACAAAGCACCCTGATAACGATTTTGCAGGACAGATCCTGCCGAAAGGGCATACTGCGTTTTTTTCTTCAGTGGAGTTTCCACACGATCGGAGGCCATAAAGCCGCTGCGGCGCACCAGCTGGAAGGAGGCACCCTCTAATGCATTATCCAGTTCATCTGTCTGCGGCAGGCTGGTGCTCAGCAGCAGATAAGGAGCATGCTCGGCAGAAAGAGCGTGATACATCCACTCCGTCTGATCGTCAAAAGGTTCGTTCAGATAAATCTTGTCTACAATATGGAACTTTCCATAACCAGAGCTGACTTTGCCGCCGATGCCGGTAGCGCCCAGCCAATCCAGCAAATACTCCAGATCTTCATCCTGACCATCTTCGGTAAATCCGCAGATGAAATACAGTCCGCAGTCCGGCGCAAAACGGAACAGTCCAACCTGATACGGCGTGGTATCCCCCTGCATGGGAACGGCTGCCTTGGTCTGCTCATAGTGGGTGCCAAAGCTTTCCGGTTGCTCGTCAGGGGTGAAATGACCTTCATGCAGGCTTCTGGCGTAGCGGTCAAATTCCAACACAGGGACCCATGCTAGCTTTTTTACCTTTTTACGCAGGGTGGTTTCCACTTCCTCAGTGGATTCCGATGCGGCAATGGGCTTTGGCAGGTAAAACGTTTCGTCATACCAGGGCATTGTATCGCTGAGCAGGAATTTTCCCTGCCGGACCTGCGCACAAAGCTGTTCTAGGGCTTCTTCTCCATGCTGGACGAGGGTCTCATGGCAGAGGGCAGAAAACAGGGTATCTGCCCGCAGGGTTTCTTCGGAGGTATAAAGTGACAATGCAGAGTCGGCTCCTCCGAAATGAACAGCTGTGTCAAACTGAAGCTTAAACAGAAAATAGTTCATAACTATCCACCTCATCAAAGAGGGATTTCAGGTGGCTGAGATCCACCTGCGCGCCATAGCCTTCCAGCGCAAAGTTTTTCAGGCTGACACGGCCGCTGCCGCGGGAACCATGGCCGCCCAGATAATCCATCTGCAGCAGCTTCATGCCTTTGGCCAGAAGAGAAAGATCCTCCTCGACCTGTGCCGGGTCGGTCACATCGTAAACGATGCTGACACCGAACTTTGCGCCGGCGATCACACGCTCAATCTGGCGGGGATTGGCCACGGAGTTTGCACGGGAAATTGCGTTCTCGGTCTTGACCTCGGTCACACCCACATTGGAAAGCTCTTTGGCATTGGACAAAAAGGCATCCGCAAACTGCAGGCGGGAACGACGCACCGGTTCCGAGGAACCGAACAGGCGGAGGATTTGCTCGGGGTCTTTGTCGCAACTTCCGGCTTTTGCCATTGCTTCGATATCCTGATATGTGCTGCGAGCCAGCAGGGTACGCAGCTTGCCTTTCAGACTGCTGCCGGGTACGATGGGATAACCGGTATAGGGGTCACGCACCACCGGGCTGTCCACAGCACCAATGGCAGAAAAGGCAGAGGAACCGCCGATGTGCATACCAGTGCGCACTTCCAGATCGCACCGGATCAGAATTTTTCCATACATATAATTACCCCTCCTTGCTGCTAAAGTAGCAGTGAAAAGCCACCAGCGCTTCCATGTAATGAGCAAAACGGATCAGATCCGCACGGTCATCGGAAATGCCTTTGAGGTATTCCAGCAGGTTTGTCTGCCTTACAAAGGTCTTTACAGTATCATCACGATTGTCACGTCCACACTCGTAAGCCACCCGCACACGCATCAGGTTGAGCTTGACCACACTTTCGGGTCGCAGTTTCTCCTCGGTGCGGATGTTTTCCTCGTTATAGATATCTGTCACAAGGCTCAGCAGGTTGCGGATTTTGCTAGTGGTCACTTTTTTGGGCTGGCTCATCAGGCTGCGCATAATACGCTCGGCTTCGTCTACATAATCTTCCGGCACCTTTTTCGGCGTGATCTCCGGCGGCAGCTCATTCTGCTGTCCATAGCTGCTACGGCTGTTATAGCTGCCGGAACCGCTGCGGTTTCCGTTGTAGCTGTTACTATATCCGCTCCGGTTGCTGTTATAGCCACCGCCGCCATAGCTGCGGCCATTATCATTCCATCCTGCCATCTGTGTCGCCACCCTTTCTGTTCTGATAGACATAAATATAAATTGCGGTGATGAGCTGGTGACGCTGTACGGCATCTAAGGCCCAATCCATCATGCTGTGAGAGAATTGCTCGTAAAGTTTATAATCTGGCGCATTCTTTTTGGGGGAAAGCCGCGCCAGCAGGTAAGCATACCGTGCAAGGTTGATGCGGTCGTTTTCGGCTTCCCGCAGCAGTGCCAGCAGGTTGTAGAGCATGGCGTTTCCATGCTCAGCGTTGTCCTTGCCAAAGAAGCTTTGCAGGCAGCCGACCTTTTCGGTCAGAACCTTTGTGCGGAATACATCCCACGCATAGATATGTCCCTGCTCCGGCTGCACCAGCAGATTGCCCTTTGCATCCCGGACCGCTTTGCGCTCCGGCGTGAACAGTGCCAATGCATTTTTGCCGGGCAGATGCTTGGCGGCTTCCTCCAGCGCGGCGGTTTCCTCGGCGGAAAGCCGGATGGGGTAATGGTCATCAAAGATGCCGATGCCTGCGCTGAGGGTCAGTGCGCCGCAGGAAAATGCAGTGAAATTGCTCTGGATGCGCTGCGCTGCTTCCAGCACATCGTTCCATGCGCCCACAAGGAACACATCATCGCCGCCGGCGTAGACGATGCTCACTTGCAGCCCTTCGAGAATGCCGTTGATGTAGCACTTGAAAAACAGCGACATCTGCCGGGAGAACGCCGAGGTGCGGGACAGGGTAACATAGTGCATCCGTTTGACCGGGTCTTTCTCGTTTTCCTGCTCGAAACCGGAGATAAATGCGTGCCCGAGGTTGTCCACATCCATACGGCAGACTGCAATGCGGCGCACGCCCTCGGACTGCCCGGCCAGTTCTTCCATGCTGTTGCTGGCGGCGTAATCGCCAACATACAGGTTGGTGCTGTAAGTAAGGCCGGTGAACGGTGCATTTTTGGTATATACACGCGCGACGGGCTCGCCGGAAGCCAGCCGTTTGCGGGCAGAGAACTGATCCGTCAGGGACAGATATTCGCTGCCGCCGTCCAGTGCAGGCAGCGTACAGTCATCGGCAGCCGAGGGCTGACGGCTTACCACCAGAACGCGCTTGTTCTGGATCTTAATGGAAAGATCTACAAACAGTTTACACCAAGGGCAGAGATCATCCTTCAGGTTGGCACTGGTGCCGCACACCTTGCATTCCCGGCCATCCGGGTAAGCGGCGGTACTGTTCAGCTGCCGCAGATCCTCTGCGGTATAGCGGTGGAACTTGTGCTGCTCCAGCAGACGGTTCACCCGGCGGAACAGCTCTTTGTAGGGGCTTTTTTCAGCCGGGGTATTGGTCAGGTCGTTGCCGGAGCAGGGCGTCCATGCGTTGGCCAGAAACAGCTGGGTGCCGAACTGCTGCTGCAGCCAGCGGTTGAACTGCCGGTTCCACCGGGTCAGGGTATCGGCCACAGCGGCAGTGTTGGGCAGCAGCACATAGCAGTGCCCGCCGCCGCTATAGATCAGGTTGGCACGGGACACGCCGCACCCGGCCAGAAGCTCGTCCAGATAGTGCTCCATGAGCAGTTCCAGAAAGAACGACCGGCTGCGCAGAGAGCGCAGGGCGTTTTCGGTATGGACAGTATAAAGAAACTTCTGGATGCGGGAAAAATCGGCGGTATAGAGCAGAAAAGCGTCCTTCTGGCAAAAATCCTTCTCCTGCTCGAAAAGCGCTTTGCACAGGTCGGTGATGTTGTTTGCCTGCACATATTCGCTGATGCACGCCGCAATGGCTGCGGTGGTCTTGGCGTGGTCAAACAGAGAAACATCCGGGCTTTCGCCGGTAAAGGTGCTGGACGGAAAACAGCTGAACTGCGTTTCCAGCAGACCCAGCAGCGAGTTGATCCACTCCGGCTGCGGCTGCAGATCCGGCAGGCACCCGCTCAGCTTGCGCACGGCATCTGCATAAACGGAAGCGGAAAGCGGCTGCTGCGGCCGTGGCAGCTTCAGACTGCCGTCCTGCGGCTGCGCAGGCATCATCCAGCCGGGGTGCGTACCGTTCAGGTGGGTGAACACCGAGTCCAGCGGAAGGTCCCGCCGGAAGAAACTGCTTTCGCCTTCGACCTCCCGGCGGTCTGCGGCGGCAGAAAGATCATCTGCCAGATAGACGATATAGGCCGGGGAATCGGCTGGCAGTGTTTTTGCAGCACCGCGCAGCGCGGCGGCGTGGTGGTAGCGCACACAGTCCAGCGCCGGTGCCCAGCCTGCACCGGGCAAAACGCCGTGCAAAAACTGGTAGCCCTGTTCACTGTGGCTGCCGCGCTGCCCACCGGCACGGTACACCGCTTTGCCGGTGTCGTGCAGCAGCCCGCCATAGGTGGACTGCAGGGTGAGAACGTTCAAAATACCATCTCCTTTGTGGATCGTGGAAGAATTGCACAATAAACGGAAAACGTATTTGTTAATTTTGTAAGAGATGCTTGGAATTGGCTTTATTATAACACATTTTGTCGCTATGCAAAAGCCGCAGCAGAGAAAATATCACAGCAGCTGCAATCGTTCCGTTCATAGAGGAACAGCCCACGGAAAACAAAGAGTTAAGGTTTGCAAAAGAAAAACTCCGCATCTTTTTTGATGCGGAGTTTTTTGTCCCCTTACGGGGATGGTACCTTCAAAGTAAAAGAGTTCGCGTGCAAAGACAGTTTTTCGCCCCCTTACGGGGATGGTATTCTGGTGGCTGGCACTTATAACGTCAAGATGGGGTTTTCGCCCCCTTACGGGGAGAACCCTCTCAGTCACGGCTTACGCCGTGCCAGCTCCCCCGAAGGGGGAGCTTATCGCCGGGTAACGGCAGCTGTAAAAGCTCTCCCTTCGGGAGAGCTGGCACGCAGCGCCTGAGAGGGTTTTGCGGGGATAAATTGAAATGCTGTACTTTTGAGCATCCGACCGGAGTGGTGCGTTTCCGTCCCCTTGCGGGGATAGGTTGAAATCGTGTCATCTGCGAAAACACCCTGAACTACGCTCTGTTTCCGTCCCCTTGTGGGGCGGCTCCATTATACCACGGTGGTGGAACAATTGAAATCCCTTTTCAGGGCGTGCCATAGCGGCGGAAGCCGGCAAAGGCGAAGATGCTGCGCTTCAGGGTGCTGCCGTCCGGGTAGGTGGTCTCCTGGCTCTTGCGGCGGGAGCAGGCGGCCAGCGTGGGGATGCCCGCGGCTTCCAGACGCTGGACTACCCGGTACACAAAGGTGCACTCGCCCTGACAGAGCACGGCGTCCGGGTTAAGGTGCAGGATGTGGTCGGCATATACCGCGGCAAGGGAGTCCAGCACGGCCTCGTTGGTGGCGGGGTCGATGGCAGGGAAGGCAAGGTCTATCACCTTGCCGTAGACCTGCGCCGCAGCCTTTTGCTCGGCGCTCCACAGGGCAGAAGGATGATTGGTAAAGTTGATGAGCATAGGGCATTCCTCCTTGACATTGCAAAGAGAAAAAGCCCATGGAATGTGGATAGTTAAGTAAGAAACTTGAAATTACTTTCCTTGCCTTGGTTTGCCCCCTTACGGGGATTGTACTGCAATCAATTTTCATGGCATTTACGAATACTAGCTTTCGCCCCCTTACGGGGATTGTACGCGATTGATTTACACTGGTGACGGCATCGAAATGTTTTCGCCCCCTTACGGGGATGGTATCAGTTCCAACCTGAGCGGTGCCGACCTGAGCGGGTTATCGTCCCCTTACGGGGATTGTACAGACCATATTTCACAAGGCAACGACACGACAAGGCTTTCGCCCCCTTGCGGGGATTGTACCGCCATGAAATGTGAAACCACATCCATTCCGTAAGCTTTCGCCCCCTTACGGGGATTGTACTCAGAAAGAAGAGAGGTAATCTATCATGAATCAGCTTTCGCCCCCTTACGGGGATTGTACCCTAAATATATCACAAAACACCGCAAAACTGAAGAGCCGGATGGCTGGAAAATATTCACTTTATTGCAATGATGTGCTTTTGCGCTGAAAGGAACGGTCATAAATTCATTCAGCCTGCCTTGTGCGCGGGGCGGTTTCATGGTATGATGCAGATAATGAATCTTATAAAAAGGAGTGTTGCCCTGTGCTAAAGACTTATATCACCACCGTACCTTTGCAGGGAAAGCTGGACCCCATGCTGTACCAGCGGGAGCGGGCAGATGCGCCCACAGCCACCTGCTTTCCCATCGTGCAGGTGATGCGGGATACCCTTGAACCCGGGGACACGGTGCAGCTGCTGGCCATCCGGCAGGAAAATGCCGATACCGCCCGCAACTATCAGCGCCTGCTGGAAGAGCTGGCGCAGCTGGGCATTGCAGAAAATCAGGTGCACCAGCTCCACCTGCCCGAGGATCAGCGCCCGGAAACGCTGATCGGCCTGTGCCGGGATCTGGTGGATGCTCTGCCGCAGGTCACCCGGGTGTATGCATGCATCACCTACGGCTCCAAGAGCATCCCGGTGGTCACGTTGACGGCATTGACCTGCGCCGAAGCTACCCATACCGAGCTGGAAGTAGGCGGCGTGTATTATGGCGAGGTCAAACGGGAAAACGGACAGGTGCTCAGCGCACGGCTTTACGATATGGCGGCACTGTATCAGCTTGCCGGACTGGTAGGCACCATGCGCGACAGCAGGACCGCCGAACAAGTGTTCCATCAGCTGATCTGGATGAACGAGCGCCGGGAGGACTGAGCAGCGATGAATGATGTGAAAACATGGGCGGACATTGACGCTTCGCCGCTGCTGCAGCTGCCGCCGGAACAGCGCAAAAAGCTGCACGATGCCAATGATGAACGGTTCCGCACGTTCTGGGCGGAATGCTTTCTGACCGCACAGGCTCCCGGAAGGGGAGAGGATGCATGGAACAGCGCGGATTTCTGCGATGCGTTTCTGGATGCGTTTGATCTTTGGGAACCGAAACCCGGGCAGACCTTCAGTATGTATCTGCGCACCGCTGTCCGTCATGCACAGGCACACGACCAGCAGCAGGAAGAAATGGCTGTGACGGGTTTCGGACGCGAGACGAACCGCAAGATCAAAAAAGCGCTGGAGTACATGGAGAAGAACGGGATTACAGAGGGTATGCTCTGTCGTGACCCGGAAAAAGAACAGGTAATCGCCGATATTGTCGGGGTGGGTGTAAAGACCCTGCGGGAAGCACTGCGCAGTAAGCAGTCGGTGCTAAGTCTGGACGACACTGGCGGAGAGGATTCGGCGCTGGGCGACCGGGTCGTTTCCCAAGAAAAAAGCGTGGAAGAAAAGGTGGAGCAGAGCAGTGAAATGCTGGCATGGCTGCACCGCGGCATAGGGTTGATGAACCTGCAGCAGAAGGAAAAATACGGCAAGACATCTGGCCCGTTGTGGAGCAGCGTGCTGATGGGTTTTCTGCGCAACAACGACGCGCTGGACCCGGCAGAGGATGCGCCCGCGCGGCTGGCAAACTGCGATGATCTGCGTCCGCTGGAACAGGACAACTGCCTGTGGGATATCCTGCTGCTGCACCGGTATGTGGAGTTTACCGTTCAGCCGCCCTATGCACCCAAGGCACTGGAATGCGCCGCCGTCCATGCGCTGCTGGAGCCGGGGCGCAACCCGGCGCAGGATAAGACCGTGGCAGAGTTTCTCGGCGTGAGCAAAGCGGCTGTATCGCAGCGGCGCAAAACATGGCAGCAGAGGCTGATGCAGATGCAGGCGGAACAGGAGGAGGTATAAGATGGAACGCAGTGTATTGCTTTTATATATGAGCCCCTTCGGCAAAAATCCGAACATTCATACCCAGACCAACGAAGCGGCGGTTTTGGAGCTGAAAAAGCACAAGGAAGGGCCGGATTGTATTCTGGCACTGTGCAGTGAGCTGGTGCGCACCAGCCCTACCGTGCATCTGCCAGACGGGAAAACCTGCACCACCGTGGAGTATTTCCGGGATGTATTCCTGCCTTCGGCGGGCATTCCGGCAGAGCGGCTTGTAGTGATCCCGGTGCCGGACAGCATGGACGATAAGGCGCAGTTCCGGGCAATCTCTCTGCTGCTGGGAAAAATTGAAGCGGAAGATACCCTTTCCATTGATCTTTCCGGCGGCATGCGGGACACGGCGATGCTTCTGGTAACGGCAGCGCGCTGTATGCGCGACCTGCGCAGTGTGGAGACCCGCAGGGTGATCTACTCCGAACTGCTTCCGGATGGCACTTCCCGCATCCATGACAGCAGTCAGCTGTACAGTCTGTTCGACCTCATCACGGCGATGGACGAGTTCTTTTCCACAGGTACTGCACAGAAGCTGAAAGGCTACCTGTGGAGCGAGGGCGAAAGCGACCCGGCTCTGCACACCCTGCTGGCCCGCATCAACCAGTTCTCGGATGATCTGGCGCTGTGCCGGGTGCAGGCGCTGAATGAAGACCTGAGCCAGATCGCACAGGCACTGCAGGCACCGCCCAAGGAGAGCAAAAATCTGACCAGCTTGTTCTTCCACCTGCTGAATGACCGCTTCCGCACAGAATTTGAAGGTCTGCTGGCTTCCCCCAAAAACAATCTTCCTGCGCTGGTAAGCTGGTGCGCAGAACACAGCATGTATCAGCAGGCGCTGACATTGCTGTGCGAGCAGATGCCGGCCTATGTCTGCCGTCATCTTTTTGTGCAGCCCACAGAAACAGGCTGGGAATATCTGGCAGCACAGAATCAGAATAAGGGCAAGGCGTGGGTATACCCGCTGTTCCACTTCCATTTCTGCCGGTTGACTTTGATGCAAAAGGAGTATCCCTATACAACGGATCTGCGCCTGACCCACAGCAAGGACGATGCAGATGGCAATATGTTGTTTGGCGTGGCAAATTCCAAAGAAATGCACGCCTATATGGATACCGTTCTCGCTTCCGGTCAGCTGGTGATCGACCCGGAGGTCCGGTGGCAGATCGAGGACGCGGCACTGTTCTACCAGCGTGTGATGCAGTACCGCAACCAGATCAACCATGCCAGTGATACGGCTTTTGGTCTGCAGAGCGACCGTATTCTTCCGCTGGACACGGCCCATATTGAGCAGACTCTGCAGGATGTGGCTGACTATCTGCAGGAGATCCGCCCCATGAAGCCGGATGTTCCGGAAGGCGTCAAGGCGCTACCTGTTACAAAGACGATTCCGGCAGGCGCAGCTTTCAACCTGTAAAATAGAATATAGGAAAAAGCAAAGCACCTCCGCTGCTGGCAAACGCCAGTAGCAGAGGTGCTTTTTTGTCCCCTTGCGGGGATAAGTTACAATACATGATGGATAAGGTTCTGGATTCCGACATTCTGCTTCCGTCCCCTTGCGGGGATAAGTTACAATTGGACGATGGCAAGGTGGACGTTGCTAGGATGCTGTTTTCGTCCCCTTGCGGGGATAAATTGCAATCAATCAACCTGAGCCAGAAGCCTATGCGCGGCGGGTTTCCGTCCCCTTGCGGGGGTAAATTGCAATCGTTTGAAGAAAAGGTAAACGCATACCGCGAAAAGTTTCCGTCCCCTTGCGGGGAGAAACTGAAATTGCCAATTTCGCAAACGTGAACAATAACGGAAATGCGTCTTCGCCCCCTCGCGGGGATAAATTGCAATCCCATTGAAGTGCCAAAAGCCCCGCAGACAACCCGGTTTCCGTCCCCTTGCGGGGTGTAGTTTTACTATACCACATATTGAGTCAAAAGAAAAGAACCATACACCGGAGAAGCGCGGATGGAGCAGAAAAGATAAGTCATAAAGATCACCTCGATTTGGCAGAAGGGGCGTCAAAGCCCTGAATGGGCAGGCCGAGGAAGTATTCCTCGATGCGGTCCCAGAGCTGCTCGCTGGAAAAGCCGCTGGTAAACAGCCAGCTCATCAGCCGCACAGCATCGGTGTGGCGCTGGGCAATGCGCTCCAGCAGGTGGTTGCGGTAAAAGCCGCGGTCAGCCAGTTCCAGGGTCTGGGTCTGGTTGATATAGAGGTACAGGCGGCTGTTGGAGCCGCCCAGCAGGGCAAAGTGGAGCAGGTCCAGCTCCTCCAGCACGCCCAGAGTCGGGGTCAGACGCTCGCTGCTCTGTGCGGAATCGTTCACCGGCAGATAGCGGCAGGTCTCGCCGCTGTGCAGAACAGCAAAGCTCTGCTCCAGCCAGTGGAAAAACTCGCTGATGAACGGGTCCACGACGCTGTACTCTGCGCCTTCCTGCGTGGTGCCGCGGCGCAGCACACGGGTGCGCTGCAGGCGGGGCGAATGCTGCTGCCAGGACTGCACGGCCGCCAGCACCACGCGCACCGCACTGATGGCACGGGTGCTGCTCAGACCCGTGGCCTGCGCCAGCCGGGCGGCGGCATCCCGGTCGTAGAGATACTGGCCGCTGCGGGCAGCCTCGAAGAAGATCTCCTTCAGGGCGCGCAGCAGAACGGAAAAACGGGCATCCGCATTGGCGTGCCACTCCAGCGTCAGCTGCATGGCGGGGGTCAGGTGCAGCTGAGCATTCAGCGGCAGCTTGTCGCTGTGGGTGTACAGCAGGTACTTGAACTGCGGAAAGGAAAAATCGTTCTGCCAGCGGCTGCTCCACAGGCGGGCAAGATCTACGTCGTAGACTCCGGCGGCCTCATCCTGCAGGGTGGCAGCACCGGTACAGATGCGGTTGACTGCGGCGGCATCGGTGCTGCTGAGCAGGAAATACCCGTGGGTGAACAGAGGAGAGGGCCGCATGATGAAGGGCGCATAGCCGCGTGCTTCGCTGTCCTTCTGGATCAGCAGCATGGCGGTCTTGACCTTGGCCAGCGGGTCCTGCTGGTGCTCGCCGTTAGGGCTGGCAAAGATGTAGGCAAAGCTCTCGGCGTCCACCAGAAGCTCGTTGCGGTGCTTGGTGGCAGCGGCCGGCTGGCTGGCGCGGTGCTGGCGGTACAGCTGCAGCACCTTGCGCATCACCTGCACCAGCTGCCAGGGCTGAATGCTGGAAAGGCCGTGCAGGCGGTTGATGTGCTTGAAGTCGTTGGCCATGTGCTCGTACACGGCACGGCCATGGATCTCCGGGTCACGGGCGGCGCGGCCGATCTCCTGTGTGTAATCACACAGGTTGCCGGTGGGGGCAAAGTGCAGCACAAGGGCAATGTCCGGGATGTCGATGCCCATGCCAAAGGCCTTGGTGGCCAGCATGATCCGGCGCTTGCCGCTGCGGAAATCCTCCAGATCCTCAGCTTTGGCTTCGCCGGAAAGCTGCGCGTGGTAGCGGGTCACAGCATTGCCAAGCCGCTGTGCAAGGCAATGGGTGTAGAAGCGCTCCAGCAGACTGACGGTGGGAAAGTAGATCAGGGTCTTCTGCCCCTGCTCCAGTGCGGCGGTGATCTGCCCGGTCAGAGCCTGGAACTTGTCCAGCTCGTACTCCCGGCGGCCGGTCACGCGGGGCACCTCCCGGATGCACAGCTCGATGTTGCGGCGGCGCACGCAGCCAAGATAAACGATGGGATCCGGTGACATGTGCAGGCTGCGCAGAGTCTCGCGGTACATGTCCTCCTCGCCGCCATAGGTGGCCGTGGCCGTAAAGGTGGCGGTGACAAAGGCATGCTGGTGCGGGCCGTTCAGCTGCTGTTTGCGCAGCTTGTTCACGTAGTCACCCAGAAACCAGTAGTCCGGGCGGAACTGTTTGCCCCAGGTGGTCACAATATGGGCCTCGTCCACGATCAGCAGGCCGATGGCACGGTCACCGATCAGGTCGGAGATATCGCTGCGGCTCAGCAAGGACTCCGGCGAAAGATACAGGATGTCGCAGCGGCCTTCCTGCACCTCCTGCGCAACGGTCTTCTTGACCATGGGCGGGATGTCGGAGTTGATGGTGCGGGCTTTGGCGTAGCGGTGCTTCTCCATGCCCTGCACCTGATCGTTCATCAGGCCGATCAGCGGCGAGATCACCAGCGTGACCATCCCGTACTTCTCGGCAAGGTCGATCGCCGGGATCTGGAACATCACGCTTTTGCCCGCACCGGTGGAGGCAGTCACGAACAGGTCGCGGTAAGTCTGCCCCGCACGGCAAAGCTCTGCCTGCTGGATGAGGTCGTCGATGATGTCCTCTTGGGTGATGGTGCGCAGCTTCTTCTCGCCGCGATGCAGAGCGTCCAGGTCGTAGACATCCAGCGGGAGAAAGTCCGGGTAACCCCAGTGCTGCTGCAGAAGGGTGCGCGCCTCCGGGCAGACGGGGTGCTCCGGCTGCATCGTCTGTGCATGCGCTCTGGAAAGCTGACCGGGAAAAGCGCCAGCCAACGCCGCAAGGCTGTCGGCAAGATCAGCCTCATCGCCGATGAAGCTGTCGGCTGAAACGCAGAGCGTTTTGCCGCGGCACAGCTGCTGCACGAGACAGAAATAATCGGCTTCCCCGGTAAGCGCAAAGGCAGAGCTGCTGGCGGCGGTTTCGGGAACCGTATGCGGTGCTGCACCAAACGATACGCGCTCGACCTGCGGGTACTGACGCAGAAGAGCGTCCAAAGGAATGCAGCAGGCGATGCCTTCCTCCGTATGCAGCAGGTTGGAGTAGACCCGCAGGCAGGGCTCAATGCCGGGCAGCGGAGCATCCTGCGGCGTTTCCGGGTCAAAGTGGCTCAGAAGACCGGACTGCATCTCCGGCGTAAGCGTCACAGACACAGGGAGCAGCGTGCGGTAGCAGGTGTTCTGCACCAGAATGATGTGCGGGAACTCCTGCGCAAGGGTATCGGCATGCAGGGCAAACTCCTCTGCGGTGATCACACAGGGGTTCTGCTGCAGCAGACTGCTCAGGTAGCGGGACAGGCGCTGCTGCAGCAAAGTATCCAGAGAAGGACGCGGAAGACCGGCGTCCTCCGAAGAAAAACCCCACAAGACAAACAGAGTATCCTCAGCAGCATGGGCGGAAAGATAAGAACAAAGCAATGTATTCATGGCAAAATCCTCCATCAGGTCAAAAAATCAGGCAGCAAAAAGGGTGGATGAGGAGCGGCGCTTCAGCATCTCCCGCAGGTGGCGCTCGGCACGCACCTGAATCTGGCGGATACGTTCCCGCGTGACGCCCAGCTGCGCACCGATCTCGTCCAGTGTACGGCAGCGGTCATCCGGGATACCGTAGCGCAGCCGGAGAACAGTGGACTCGCGTTCGGGAAGCTGAGAAAGAAGCAACCGGACTTCCTGAACGGTCTCGTTCTCGCTCACAGTGTCCACAGGATCGGGGCTGACGTCATCCGCCAGAAGCTCCGCAAGCTCGGTGTCGTGGCTCTCGCCGACCATAAGGTTCAGGCTGGTAACGTTGAGGTAAACGAGCATGTCGCTCAGGTAGCGGCGCGCCTGCTCCACTGTGCAGGAGTGACCGCTGCTGGCTTCAGCCTCGGCAATGGCATGCCAGAGATCCGGACCATCTAGCTGCATACAGGTAGTGCAGACGACACGCACCCGGCAGAGCGTGTCAAAATAGTGTACCGGGATGCGTACCGTAAGGCCGGTGTTAATGGCTTCGCGCAGGATGGACTGGCGGATCCAGTAAGCGGCGTAGGTCAGGAAGCTGTAGCCCTGCAGCGCATCGAACCGCTGGACCGCAGTAAACAGTCCCAGAATGCCGTTCTGGAAGTTGTCCTCCTCGGTCAGGCAGCTATGGGCGAGCAGTTGCGGAACTCTGCGGGCCATCAGGTGGACAAAACCGGCGGTCTTGCGCACGAGGATATCCTTGGCGCTCTCATCACCCTGCTGTGCCAATACGCAGAGCTGCTCGTTGGTCATAGACCAAAGCTGCTTGGAGGTAAAGTCGCTGCGGCAGAAAGAAGTGGCCTTTCTGCTGCTGGGTATAGCGGCGCTGGTATCCACTAGGATGCCGAGCCCCGCCAGCTCGGCCAGCAGATGCTCCTGTTCCTGCTGAGAACAGGAACCAAACAGCGCATCAAAGCCTTGCGCAGACAGGTGATTGCCGTTCGTCAGCATCGGGCGTACACGATTCAAAACTGCATTATAATCCATGGTAAAACCCCGCTTTCACTTCCAACTGTAAGTGTCTTCGCTTAGTAGAAGCCCATGGATGCAGTAGAGTTAAGTCTTTTGAGAAAAAATTTATGGTTATTTTTTGGAAACGTCAGTCAAATAAAAAATCAATGAGTTCTCTTATAAAGGTATAGAATTAAGCAGCAAGGACAGAAAACCTTGCCAAAGAAACAAACTATACAGAGCTTTTTGCGTATGATATAATAAAATTATAAATCTTAATTGGGAATATCGTTTTAGGAGGCCACCATGGAGCCAATGAAAGCAACCAGTGTCAACAGCCGTGCGGAGGAGCTGTTTGTGCAGCTTTTCTGTGAGGCTTTTGGCCCGGAAAAGACCGAAAATTTGCAGGTCCAGTACCCCTGCGTGGACATCTATGGTCGGCACCGCTATATCGACTTTGCGCTGGAATCGCCTGAATCTAAGATTGCAATCGAAATTGACGGTGAGACCTACCACAACCCCAGCAAGGTGTCCGAAAACAAATACGCTGATGACCTCCTGAAACAGAACAGCCTGATCTATGACAACTGGAAGGTCTACCGTTGGATCTACAGCCAGCTGGAAAAGCAGCCGGAAAAGGTCAAGGATGAGCTGATCACGTTTCTGGGCACCAGCCCCATGTTCAAGGCATTTGAAGCCGATCTGCCGGTTCAGATGGGGCAGACGATAGAGTTGCGAGATTACCAGCAGGAAGCCATCGACAATCTGAAGAAGATGCGTGAAGATGGTAAAACTATCGCGCTGCTGTACCATGCAACCGGTGTCGGAAAAACAATCACAGCCGCCACAGATGCAAAAGCTGTGGGCGGACGAACGCTCTTTCTGGTCAATGCCCTGAAGCTGGCTTCACAGGCTAAGGATACGTTTGCGAAAGTGTGGCCGGAGGCTACACTGGGGGAATATACCGGAAGTCAGAAGGATATGACCCAGACGGTCATTTTTGCAACGGTGCAGAGTATCTCCAAGGATCTGGAAAAGTTCTCGCCTACGGATTTTGACTACCTGTTCGTGGATGAATGCCACCATGCTGCGGCCAATACCTACCAGAAGATCTTCACCTACTTCCATCCGAAGTTTATTTTGGGGCTGACCGCTACCCCGGAACGCAGCGATGGCGAAGATATGCTGGAACTGTTCCAGAATGTCGCCCACAAAATGGATCTTAAAACTGCCGTAGAGCGTGGCGTACTGGTGCCGATTCGCTGTGTCCGGGTCAAAACCAACATCGATCTGACCGATGTGCGGATCAACGGCATCAAATACAATTCGCAGGATCTGGAAAGCAAGCTGTTCATCCCGGAACGCAATCAGTTGATCGTTGACACCTATTTAAAGTATGTCAACGGCAAAAAGACAGTAATTTTCTGTGCCAGCGTAGACCATGCAGCCGAAATTTCAAAGTTGCTGCGAGATAGCGGCGTGAAGGCAGAAGCAGTTTCTGGGCGGGATCGTGTGGAGGTTCGGGAAAAGATTCTGAAGGACTATGAAACCGGCTCGACCAATGTTCTTTGTGCCTGTGACCTTCTGAACGAAGGCTGGGACAGCCCGCATACCACGGTGCTGTTCATGGCACGCCCGACTATGTCCAAAACGATTTATTTGCAGCAGCTTGGCCGTGGCACACGCCGCTGCCCGGGCAAAGAGGATCTGCTGGTGATTGACTTTGTGGACAACGCCAATATGTTCAATATGCCTTACAGCCTGCACCGGGTGCTGGACATTGCGAAATATCAGCCGATGGCGTATGTGCTGGCACCGGAGAACAAGCGCAAGCTAGATCAGGATATGCTGTTTCAGGGTGAAAAGCCGGAGGCATGGCTGGATGTGCCAATCGATGTGTCCGACTATGAGATCATCGACCTCTTTAACTGGCAGAACAGCGTCAAGGATATGATCTCGCAGATCGAGTTCGTCCGGATGGTGGATGTGCAGTCCGAGACGGTGGAGCGCTACATCAAGGACGGAAAAGTCAAACCTGACCTTTCAATTCCCTTTGGCGATAAGCGGATGTTCCACTATTTCCGGGAGGAAAGCATCCGCAACATTGCGAAACAGTATGGCTGGGATCTCATTACGCCGCAGAATATGGCGGACAAGTTCATGAAATTCATCGAAACGATGGATATGAGCTATTCCTACAAGCCGGTGCTGCTCAAAGCTATCTATGAGTACATGGACACCAGCGGCAGAGTTGCCCTGCCGGATGTGGTGGACTACTTTATCGACTTCTACGAGGACCGCAAGGCGCACGGGATGATCGCAGAAAAATCCACCAGCATTTATCAGAAGGGGGGGTATACCCGGAAGGATGTGGAGAAGAACATCCTCTCTAACCCTTTCAAGCGCTTTGAGGATATGCGATTCTTGATGCGCTGCAAGGACGTGGAGACTATCGAGGTAAACCCGATCATCTTCCGCAAGCTCACACGGGAAGATTGGCTGCATATTGTGAATGTCTGCGACAAGAGCCTTGAAAAATATTATTTGCGGCTCAAAAAATGATATGAACTTCGATAATTGACTGCGGGTGACGTGCATGATGAAAATAGTGAGAAATATGATCCGGTGTAAAAAGTGCAGGGATGTTATTGAAAGCTGCACTGTACATGATTTCAAATTTTGTTCTTGCGGATCGTGTGCAGTCGATGGAGGGCATAAGTATCTCCGTAGATGCGGAAATCCGGAAGACTGGGAAGAATTATCTGAAACGCAAAGTGTAGATGATTGAAAATTAAGCTGAACACGATCTTTGAAGCAGAAGCTCAGCGGCAAGCAAAAAAGCTCTTGACCTCTATATTAAAGGCCAAGAGCTTTTTGCAAAGATAATGCTCTGAAGAAGTAAAACAGTGAAAGCAAGAAGAACAGGTGTTCAATTACTTTGCACTTTTTGCATGCGTTGCGCTAACCAGTGATTGAGAAGGCGTTAATGGAGCAAGCCATACTTTGCCAGTTCCCTTATAAACATTTACCAGACCCTCACCGGATGCGGCAGAACCAAGCAAGGTTTTTCCGGAACGTTCAACCGTAAAGCTGAGACTGCCGGACCAGCAAATCGCAAAGCTGCCATCAATTTTTAAAACGTCGTCTTGAAGGTCGATTTCTACGATTTCCGAACGGGGAACATTGCTTTCCAGTACACATACACCATTGCCAGCAAGCCGTAGATTGAAGAGTCCTTCATTTCCGAGTGCTGCAGAAGAAAGCGAAGAGCGTGCCTGAACCTCGTGCTTGACAGTGGATTCACAGGCCAGGAACATGCCGTCTTCCATTACAAGACCGCCTGTCCAGTCACCGACATTTTCGGTCAGAAGATATTTATAGGTGGGTTCGGTCACGAGCACACCCGTTCCGACGTACTCCGGCTTGATTGCGCTTTCTTTTGTGACGGAACTTTTTACCATTTTGCCTAAGAAGTCGCCAACACCCTTCAATCCGGTGGTTGCTTGCACGTTGCCAACAATGTACTGCATTGCGCCCGCTTGGAGAACAAGCCCAACTTTTCCGTTGAGATTGGCAATGGCCTGTTTCCGTTTGACATTCATCTGGCTCATATAGTATTCTTCCATTGCATTGCAAGGCGCTACGGAGAAATCGACATTGTGCTCAACAATGGAGAAGATACCCTTCTGTTCGGTGACGATGTGACTTGTCTGATTTGCCAGATTGTTGATTTTAAACATAAGCAAATACCCCATTTCAAAGCAGATTTCGCATTTTTGTATGCAAGATTTGGTGTCCGTAAAAATGCTTAGATAAGTAGTCACAGTACAACTGAATAACTCCTTAAAATTCAGTGTATCATACGTCAACTGAAAATACTATCATCAAACCACACAAAACATTTGAGACTTTTTTGGCGAGGGGAGAGTATAGGAGTTGAAAGTTTGGCCAGTGAGAATATAAAAAACAGGTTGCTGATGCAAGTCGAAAAACTGCCGTTTGTAGCAGATTTGTAGCAAATCGAGTCCATTTAACGAATCATCGTCCTAAAAGCCGAAAAGTCATCATGCATCACACGCAGGGGGTCTGGGGTTCGGGTGCCTTTTTGCTCCCGGGATGTTTGCGTTTGCGCAACAGCCCGGGAAACAGGCAAAGACAGGAAAACCGCGCAGATCACGTTCAATAAACAAAGAAATGGCTGCTGCACCGGGAAGAAACCCTGTGTAGCAGCCATTTTTATTATGGTATAAGATCAGTCCTTCTTCTCGGCGGTGCGGGCAAAGAAGTTGGCGAGGACGGCGCCGGAAATGTTATGCCACACCGAGAACACAGCGCCGGGGATGGTTGCCAGCGGATACTGTGCAAAGTGGGCAGCGGCCAGAGAGGTGGCCAGACCGGAGTTCTGCATACCGACCTCGATGGAAATTGCACGGCACTTAGTGGAGTCCAGCTTCAGCAGCTTGCCCACGCCAAAGCCGGTGAGATAACCCAGCAGGTTGTGCAGGATGACCACGGCCAGGATCAACAGACCGCTGGTCATGATCTTAGCGGAGTTTGCGGACACAACGGCGCAGATGATGAGCACGATGGCAGTGGTGGAGATCAGCGGCAGCACACGGACGGCATTCTGGGTGAAGGCGTGGAAGAAGTGGTTGACCACAAAGCCCAGTGCGATGGGAACCAGAACCACCTTGACGATGGACAGGAACATGTTCACGGGGTTCACCTCCACGCGCTGACCGGCATACAGCAGAGTGAGCAGCGGGGTGAGGAACGGAGCCAGCACGGTGGAAACAGCAGTCATACCAACAGACAGTGCAACGTCACCCTTGGACAGATAAGTCATCACGTTGGAGGATGTGCCGCCGGGGCAGGTGCCCACAAGGATGACACCGATGGCCAGCTCAGTGGGCAGATGGAACACCTGCGTCAGCGCCCATGCAAGGAAGGGCATCAGCGTAAACTGTGCAATGCAGCCGATGATCACGTCCTTCGGGCGGCTGAACACCACCTTGAAATCCTCCGGCTTCAGGGTGAGGCCCATGCCGAACATAACGATGCCCAGCAGGGTGTTGACCCATGCGGTCTTTACCACGCTGAATGTGCCGGGGAAGAACAGGGCCAGTGCTGCCACCACAATGACGATGGCGGCCATGTACTTGCCTACAAAGTCGCTTACTTTTTCCAGTGTTTTCATGTTAAACTCTCCTTTTCCAGGTCCTGATTTTTGCGGATGCAAAGGCAATGAAACATCCGGAAAATGGCTTTCCCGCAAACAAAAACGCCTTTGCCCCTTACGGTTCGTAAGAGACAAAGGCGTATAAACTCCTCTGCGGTACCACTCTTATTGCCGGTGCAAAGCCCGGCCCCTCAGTGCGCATCCAACAATGCGCGGCCCGTGATAACGGGGGCCTGCCGTTCCCGCTTACTGGGGCGGATCCACCGCCCATTCAGCCGGAAAGCTCGGAGAGGATCTTCCCACGGACGCCCTGCACTGCCTTGCACCATCCGGCAGCTCTCTGCAGCATTCTTTCCGGGTACTCTTTCTCGTCATAGCCGAATATTTCACTGCCCCGGAGTATACTCCCCTGCAAGGGGAAAGTCAAGTGATACGGGCCGTCGGATTTTTCATCTGGTTTGCATCCGGAGTGAAAGCATTTCAGACAAGGGCAGTGCCGGGGTCTGCGGCAGACGATGCGGAGGCAAAGCAGAACGAGCAGCCTTATCCGCACAGCGAACAAGTGATATACCAGAAAGCTCGGTCTTACGACCGATTTCTCAACTTTTTCTGCCAAAAAGTGGTTAAGATGCGGCAAAGATTTTTCTTTTTGTGCTTTCGGTTTTCCGCGGAGCATTCTTTCATTCGTTGCTGTTTGGATTTTGATTTTGTTCGTTATTTCGTTGAATTATTTGGTTTCCGCTTCCCGATTCGTCTTTTCACTGCACCATCGGTTTCACCGGATATGCAAAACACGCCGCCAAATTTCGGAAATTTGGCTGTTTATTTTGAAGCCAAGAGATGGTATATAAATTTTGTCAGAACATTTTGCGGGCAGCGAACCTGCATTCATGCAGCCGTTTCAAAGCGGCGTGACAATTTTGACAGAGAGGTGATTGGTGTGTTTTGGTATCATTGTGTTATGGAACGACTTTATCATCCCGCGTGTGGTGCGTATACATCCTTTGGCATCGCCGCGTATTCTGCATCTCACGGACGACACCGAAAACTGCGGTTCATCTCAGATGTCTCCGTTGACCCGGTGCGGGTCCTTCGCCTGGCCGCGCGCTGTACCGCGTGCCAGCTCGATCCGTCTCAGCTGATGGATGTGGTGGAGGATCTGCTGGCGGCATAAGGCCGCTTTTTGCAGGAGGAGTTTTTTCTGTCACAATTCTATGGTATACTGGTAGAAAAACACCGGAGGATACCACCATGGCAGAAACGAATCAGACCCAGCGGGAGGAAGAGCTGGCCCGCCGTGAGGCACTGCTTGCCCAGCGGGAGGCCCAGCTGGAAAAGGAGCAGGCAGAACTTGCCGCCGCCAAAGCCCAGAGCGCTGAGCGCAAAAAGACCCTGCTGGACAACAACGACCCGAATTTCGTCAACCCCAAGGAAAAGCTCTACGATAAATTCCCCCTCACGGTCCACCAGATGGACATCATCATTGGGGTGCTGTTTGCCCTCATTCTTCTGTTTCTGGTGCTGGGCATGACGCACACCAGCTTTTTCGGGCTGTTCGGCGGCTGAGCCCTGCCCGCCCCACCCGCGCAGGAACCAATAAACGCACGAAAGCCCCGGCCGGAGCCGGGGCTTTCTGTTTGCTGCAAATGCCTGTTACAGCAGGACGTATTTCAGGATGAACAGAACGGTCAGCACATACATCAGGGGGCTGATCTTCTTCTCCTTGGCCTTGCCGGTGATGACATTCAGCAGGGTCCAGGAGATGACACCGATGGCGATGCCCTCAGAGATGCTGTATGCGGTGGGCATTGCCAGGATGGTCAGGAATGCGGGGATGCCCTCAGCAGGATCGTCGAACTCGATCTTCAGGGCAGAACCCATCATGTAGAAGCCTACGATGATCAGGGCCGGAGCGGTCGCAAAGCTGGGGATGGTCAGGAACAGGGGGCTGAACACCACGGCCAGCAGGAACAGCACACCGGTGGTCATGGAGGTCAGGCCGGTGCGGCCGCCCTCGGTCACGCCGGAAGCGCTCTCGACGAAGGTGGTGGTGGTGGAGGTGCCCAGCACGGCACCGGCGCAGGTGGCGATGGAGTCGGCCATCAGCGCGCCCTTGATGTTGGGCAGTTTGCCCTCCTCATCCAGCATGTCGGCCTTGGAAGCAACACCGATCAGGGTGCCCAGAGTATCAAACAGGTCAACGAAGAGGAAGGAGAACATCACGGCGAAGAAGTTCAGGATGCCCACGCCGGAGAAATCGGTCTTGAACACCTGACCAAAGGTCTTGCCCAGAGCAGAGAAATCGAAGCTGATGAAGCTGGTAGGGATGACACTGTACATACCGGCATCGGGGTTGGGGATGTAGATGCCGGTCAGCTCGCAGAGGATGCCCAGCACCCAGGTGATGAGGATGCCGTACAGGATGCCGCCCTTGACCTTTTTGACCAGCAGGATGGCAGTGATGAGCACGCCCACCAGCGCGAGGATCGCACCTACGCCGATGCTGTGGAAGGTCTCGCCCTTAAAGTGCTGATAGGTGACAAGGGTGGAATCGCTGTTCACGATCAGCTTTGCGTTCTGCAGGCCGACGAAAGCAACGAACAGGCCGATACCCACGCTGACAGCGCTCTTCAGGGTCATGGGGATGGCGTTGAAGATGGCCTCACGCACATTGGTCAGACTCAGCATGATGAAGATGATGCCCTCCACAAAAACGGCCATCAGGGCCAGCTGCCAGCTGTAACCCATGGTCAGGACGACCGTGTAGGAGAAGTAGGCGTTCAGGCCCATGCCGGGAGCCAGAGCGAACGGATAGTTGGCCAGCAGAGCCATCAGGGCAGTGCCAACGAACGATGCCAGCGAGGTGGCGATCAGGACCGCATTGGCATCCATGCCCGAAGCGGACAGGATGCTGGGGTTGACCGCAAGGATGTAGGCCATCGTCATAAAGGTGGTGACACCCGCCATGAGTTCGGTCTTGACATCGGTGTGGTTTTCTTTCAGGTGAAAGATCTTTTCTAACATGAAAGTTCCTCCTGTGTTATAGTAAAAACAAAAACCGCCGCGTGGGAACCGGCGGAAAGAACAGCTCCCATTGTAGCAGAACTGTTTTCCCCTGTCCATGGGCGAAACACAGAAAATTCACGAAAAGTTCAAACTTTCTTGTATGGGTATGACTTATCCGAGGGCTTTTTGGCGTTTTATGGAAATTTTTCTTTCCGGTTATGGGGTTTGTGCTGACCCTGATATCCCCATAGTCTGTATTTGCGATAAAATCGACCTCCTATTCACAAGAAAGCGCCCCCGCTCACTGCGATCTTACAGTGAACGGGGGCGCTGTGCATTTTCATAGAAAAGAGCGGATTTTGCAAGAAAAAATCTCCGTAGGCCCGGGAGGCTTACACCTGATGCTCTGCGATCCACTGGCCCATCTGCTGGGCGATGGCCTTGATCGAGCCATCCTCAAAGGGAACCTTCAGTCCGGCGGTCTGCATCAGCTCCGTATAGCTGGCCAGACCGGCACGGCGCACCAGCTTGAGGTAGCGTTCCCAGGCATCCTTGTGATCCTTGAGGCTCAGCAGGAAGAACTGCAGCGCGGCCATGGTGGACAGGCAGTAATCAATATAGTAGAAGGGGCACTCATAAATGTGGAGCTGACGCTGCCAGCCAGCACCGCGGCCATAGAAGGGCAGGTTGTCGAAATCGATCCAGGGGCGGTACTTGTGCTCCAGCTCCAGCCAGACGGCGTTGCGCTCGTCCGGGGTGAGGTCGGGGTTCTGGTACATCCTGTGCTGGAACTCGTCCACGATGCAGCCATAGGCCAGGAAGAGGAAGCTGTCCTCGGCGTGGAGCAGGGCGTATTTCTCAGTGTCCTTGCCAAAGAGCAGATGGTGCCAGGGAGCCGTCAGGAACTCCATGGCCATGGAATGGATCTCGGCGCTCTCCATGCCGGGGCACTCGAGGTCTGCGGGGACCTTGGGGTCACGCTCGGCCACATAGCCCTCAAAGGCGTGGCCGCACTCGTGGGTCAGCACGTCCACATCTGCGGAGGTGTTGTTCCAGTTGGCAAAGATAAAGGGGGCCTTGTAGGTGGGCAGACTGGTCATATAGCCGCCGGACATCTTGCCGGGGCGGCTCTCCACGTCGAACAGCTCATTGTCCTGCATGAAGTCAATGAATTCTGCGGTCTCGGGGCTCAGCTCGTGGTACATGGTGCGGGCGGCGGCCATCCGGGCATCGTAGCCGGGGATGGGAGAGGGGTTGCCGTCCTGAAACGCCACAGGCAGGTCGGAGAAGGTCAGGTGGGAGATGCCGGTGCGCTTGCAGCGCAGCTCGATCACCTTTTTCAGCTCGGGCACCACATCGTTGGCCACCTGGTCGCGGAACTTCCGGATCTCGGCAGGGCCGTAGCCGATGCGGTTCATCCGCACATAGGAAAGCTCGCTGTAATCGTGGTAGCCCAGGATCTGCGCCTGTGCGTTCAGGTTCTTGACGATCTTGGTGTACAGGCCGTCCAGCTCGTCACGGTGGGCATCGAAATACGCTGCCTCAGCCTCGTAGGCGGCGCGGCGGACGGCAGGGTCCAGGTTCTCCTTATAGGGGCCCAGCTGGGGAATGGTCAGCTGCTTGCCGTCAAACTCGACCAGTGCGCCGCCGTACACCTGCTGGTACTGGCTGACAAGGGCGTTGTACTCCTTCTGCAGCTCCACGGTGCGGTCATCCATACCCAGCACGGCGTTCTTCATACCGGCCACGCAGGTGGTGCCAAAGGCTTCAGTCAGCGCGTCCACATGGGCGTTGGCCAGAAATGCCCGGCTGATCTCCACCCGTGCGTTCTCCACAGCGGGACCGTTGGCATCAAAGAAGTCCTGCTCGGCCTTCCAATAAGCGTCACGGGTGTCGCAGGTGTAGTGGATGCTTGCCAGCTGTGCGGCGGTGTTGTAATCGGCAAAGGCGCGGCTCTGCTCGTAGTAAACATTCACCAGCTCCTCGCCGCTGGCGGCCCCGGCGGCCTTGGCGGCCAGCGCTTTGCACTGGCCCAGCAGGGCATCGATGTCCGGGCGGGTATAACTCATTTCGCTGAATTTCATGGGATCCATCCTTTCGTTTCTTCTTGTCTGAGTGCTGAACCCATATTAGCACGTTTGGGGAAAAAGGGCAATGGAAAAGAGGAACTGCCCCTGTGGAGGAAAGTGTGTCAGAATTGTAAAAGTTAAAATATTTTAGCTATTATTCTTGACTTATCCGACGATTCAGATATAATGGTCGTGTTCGCAAGAAACCTCAAACTTTTTAGATAATAAAAATACAAACCAATCAAAGGAGAATATTACCATGACGTTTGAAGAAATGAAGAAGATCGTTGTTGACACCCTGAACTGCGAGGAGGACAAGGTGACCATGGAGGCCAGCCTGACCGAGGATCTGGAGGCCGACAGCCTGGATGCCGTGGAGCTGAACATGGCGCTGGAGGATGCCTGCGGTGTGTCCATCCCGGACGAGGAGCTGGCAAAGCTCAAGACCGTGGGTGACATCTACAACTACATCACCGCACATATCTGAGGAAACATGCGATGAACGATATCCGAGATCTGCTCCCCAACCGGATGCGGGAGCGCACTTTCCAGCTGAAGGCCAAGCGGGATGCCGGAGCTGTCTGGCACGAGCCGCAGTTTGTGGAGTGCAAGCAGTGCGGCCGCCGCGCTGCCCGCACCCTGTGGGCCAGAAGCCTGTATGTCTGCCCCAACTGCGGCTACCACATGCCCATTGGCGGGTATTACCGGCTCAGTCTGGTGCTGGATCACGGCAGCTTCCGGGAACTGGACGCTGACCTTGATCCGCAGGATGTGCTGAACTTCCCCGGATACGGGGAGAAGCTTGCCGCCGCCCAGAACAAGACCGGCCTGCACGAGGCTGCTGTCACCGCCGTCGGCCGCATTGGCGGCGTGGCCTGTGTGGCAGCTGTGCTGGACAGCCGGTTCTTTATGGGCAGCATGAGCACGGCTGTAGGCGAGAAGATCACCCGCGCCGTGGAGTATGCCACCGCAAAGCGTATGCCCCTGGTCATCTTTTCGGCCAGCGGCGGCGCGCGGATGCAGGAGGGCATTTTCAGCCTGATGCAGATGGCCAAGACCAGCGCCGCCATCCAGCGCTTTTCGGCAAAGGGCGGGCTGTACGTCAGTGTTCTGACCCACCCCACCACCGGCGGCGTGACCGCCAGCTTTGCAAGCCTGGGCGATATCATGCTGGCCGAACCGGGGGCACTCATCGGCTTTGCCGGCCCCCGTGTCATTGAGCAGACCATCGGTGAAAAACTGCCCGCCGGGTTCCAGCGCAGCGAATTCCAGATGGAACACGGCTTTGTGGATCAGGTGGTGCCCCGCAGTCAGCTGCGGGATACGCTGATCCAGGTCCTGCAGCTTCATGCCGGAGGGAAACACGAATGATAAAAGATATTTTGGAGCAGCTGGCCCCGCTGGACGCACAGATCGCCGCGCTGAAGGGCAGCGGCAGTGACATGGAGGCCATCACCGCCCATGCGTCCGAACTGGCAGAGCTGGCGGTGGAAGAGGACGAGATCCTGCGCTCCTGCGGCCCGCTGACTGCCGAGGACCGGGTCTTTCTGGCCCGTCACCCGGAGCGTCCGCACATCGACGAGACGATCTCTGCCCTGTTCACGGATTTCTTTGAGCAGCGCGGCGACCGGCAGTGCAAGGAGGACGCGGCCATTCTGGGCGGCGTGGCCCGTTTCCACGGGATGCCGGTGACAGTCATCGGCCACCGCAAGGGCTCCACGCTGGAGGAAAATCTGGCCTGCAACTTTGGAATGCCGGGGCCGGAGGGTTACCGCAAGGCTCTGCGCCTGATGAAGCAGGCTGAAAAATTCGGCCGTCCCATCATCACCTTTATCGACACGCCGGGCGCTTACCCCGGCAAGGATGCCGAAGAGCGGGGGCAGGGCGAGGCCATTGCCCGGAATCTGATGGAGATGAGCGGCCTGACGGTGCCGGTCATCGCCGTGGTCACCGGCGAGGGCTCCTCCGGCGGCGCGCTGGCACTGGGTGTGGCCAACCACATCCTCATGCTGGAAAACGCGGTCTACTCAGTGCTGAGCCCCGAGGGCTTTGCCAGCATCCTGTGGAAGGACTCCTCCCGCAGCGGCGAGGCCTGTGAGATGATGAAGCTGACGGCGCAGGATCTGTATCGCGGCGGCATCGTGGAAGAAGTGATCCCGGAGCCGGTGGGCGGTGCCCAGCGCTGCCACGCGGCCCTGTTTGAGCGCATGGATGCCGCTCTGCGCGCCCACCTGAAAGAATTGTGCCGCATGAGCGACCGGCAGCTGGCCGATCAGCGCTATAAAAAGTACCGCCAGATCGGAGAAACGAGGAACGCATGAATGGTTTACAGCTGATCGCCACCGGCGGGGCACTTCCCGGACGGACGATCACCAATGACGCGCTGAGCCGCATGGTGGACACCAGTGACGCATGGATCACCAGCCGCACCGGCATCCGCACCCGGCACTGGTGCACCGAGGACGAATCTGCCGCCACGCTGGCCATTGCGGCTGCGCGGCAGGCCCTTGACCGCAGCGGCCTTGCCCCGGCGGACATTGCCTGCTGTGTCTGCGCGACCCTTTCTGCCCCGGATGCCACCCCCAGCGTGGCCTGTCAGGTACAGGCGGCCCTGGGGCTGCCCGAAAACCGGCCCGCGCTGGACATCAACGCGGCCTGTTCCGGTTTTCTCTATGGCATGGCCGTGGCGCGGGGGATGCTGACGACTCTGGGCGGGCAGTATGCCCTCGTCATCGGGTGCGAAGCGCTTTCCCGCCTGATGGACCCCACCGATCGCTCCACCTGCGTGCTGTTCGGCGACGGGGCCGGAGCCGCCATTTTCCGGCTGGCAGATACCCCCTTTGCGTTGACGCTGGGGGCACGCGGCAGCGATGTCCTCCATGCGGGCGGGCCGAGCCGGGAAGGTTCTGCCCCCATCACCATGGACGGCAAGGCGGTGTTCCGCTTTGCGGTGGATGCCCTTCCCAAGTGCCTGCACACGGTGCTGGACGAGACCCGGCTGACCCTCGACGATCTGTCGTGGGTGGTCTGCCATCAGGCCAACAGCCGCATCATCGACCACTGCGTCAAGGCCCTGCAGGCCGATCCGGCAAAATTTTATAAGAACATGGATCGCCACGGCAACACCAGCGCCGCCAGCATTCCGGTCGCCCTCAACGAGCTGGCCGAGAGCGGGCAGCTGACCCCGGGCAGACCGCTGGCCTGCATCGGCTTTGGCGGCGGCCTGACCTGGGGCGGCGCGATCCTGCAATACAAAGAGTGAAAATCATGTTCGGCAAACGGGCTCGCCCTCTCAGTCACCTTCGGTGACAGCTCC
>ERZ772889.962-NODE-962-length-28933-cov-15.034594_pt1 | contig 28933 bp, 22 predicted proteins | sample MGYA00512127_ERZ772889 | MGnify/ENA primary metagenome ERZ772889 (study PRJEB29015, sample SAMEA2737689) | human gut metagenome | biome: human gut; feature: human-associated habitat; material: faeces | place: China | collected 2012 ...
GCACGCCGCCAGCGTTCATCCTGAGCCAGGATCAAACTCTCTGATAAAATGTTTGATTCACTCAAGACAACCAACTAGCTTAGTTATCTCTCGTCATTACTGTTATAAAAAGTTCATTCTTTTGAATGATGATTCGTTAAGAATTTTCGAGAATCGTATGTGTTTCACTGTTTAGTTATCAAGGTTGTTTGTCTGTCATCTCTTTGCGACAGCCTGTTTACTTTATCATATCTTTCAAATCTTGTCAAGCACTTTTTTCAAAAGTTTTTCAGACCTTCAAGAAGCTGTATAAAGTCGTTTGTTTCTGTCGTTCTGTTCAAGCGACTTGATTACTTTATCATAAGTTCAGTCGATTGTCAACAGTTAATTTGAATTTTCTGAAAACTATTTTATTTTTCAGTATTTCAGAAGCAATTCCTTGCGACAGCTTGTTTACTATACCACTGCCGTAAGGAATCGTCAAGCACTTTTTACAAAAAAATTTATATTTTTTTATAACATTATTTTCAAGATCCTTTTTCTTCAATCATTGACTTTCGCCCTCAGACATGATAGCGTCAATACATATAACAAATTCATTATTTTATACCCTTTCCCCAGTTTGGAGGTTTCTATGTATCAACAGCAATCACCAGCATTAAAAGAAACAAATCCTCATGGCTCCCAGGCTTTTCCCTGTGCTTTTTACCGTTTAAAACTAAGCGGACACGGAATCCTGGTCAAGCACCATTGGCACGAGGAGGTCGAGATTATTTACTTTCCCGGTGGAACCTTCACCTTAGATATTAATATGGAAACATTTGATGTATCTTCAGAATGTTTTTATTTTATTAATCCCGGCGAACTGCACAGCATACGTGCACGCTCAAAAGAAGTCTCCATGGAATACGCTGTCGTTTTCCAACCGGAACTGCTCTGCTCTCCTTTTTACGATACGGTTCAGACTCAGCTTGTCCAGCCATTGCAAAACGGGCGTCTGATTTTTCCAAGATGTATTTCTGCAAACCATCCTGTTTTTCTTATTATAAAGGAGCAGTTCCAGAACATCACTAACGCATTTTACCGCTGCAGCTTTCCTGAACAATTGGAAGAGTTTCATGATTCCTTACATATAAATTTATTCCGCGCCTCCGGAAATGCCATTGTCGGCCTGGCAGATCAGCTTCTGATCAAGGCTTCCCTGTTGAAAATTTTCGCAGAATTTTCCAGCCGCCAGCTTTTTTCCCAGACTGAAAAATCTGATGACCGCAGGGTCGAGACCATAAAAACCACAATCACCTACATCCGCGACCATTACCAGGAAAAAATTTATATCCGCGATCTGGCATCCCTGATCGGACTCAATGAGCAATACTTTTGCCGTTTTTTTAAAAAAGCAATCGGCATGTCTCCCATAGAATACCTGAATGAATATCGCATCCGCCAGGCAGTACGTTTATTAAAAGACAGCAGTCTTCCAGTGACCGAGATATGTCTGGACTGTGGTTATAACAATATGGGGAATTTTCTCAGAGAATTTCGCAAATATACAGGAACCACACCTCTGCAATATCGGAAACACAGCCAGGGGATTGAGAATCCTTCCTTATAAAGCATACAGGCTTTATTCTTTTTCAAAACAAAGACCTGTCTACCAGAATGTTCCTAAAAACCTTCTGGTGAACAGGTCTTTTAAAATTTTTATTTTAGAATACCAGCAGCTGCATCATAATCCAGAATGATTCTTGCATCCTCCATCAACTTTAATGCAGAGGCTGGAAAATCCATAGTAGGCCTTGTCTGATACAGTTTATTTACAGCCTCAGCTTTATGTTTTCCACAAATCTGAAGTATAACTTTCTTCGTCTCAAAGATATGATGAATGCCAAGTGTGATTCCTCTTGTCAATTTCATGCCGTCAGAAAAGTATTTCTGTCCTACCTGCATAGTCGTTTCAGAAAGCTGAACAACTTTTGCATAATCTTCAAAGTTATCTCCTGGCTCATTTAAGCCAAGATGGCCGTTCATTCCCATACCAAGAAGCATCAGATCAATATGTCCGTTGTCAAAGATAAACTGATCAATTCTTTTACATTCTGCTTCCAGATCTGTCGCATGAACATCAAACAATGTCATCTGCTCTTCCTTGATTCCAAGAGGTCCGTACAAATGTTTGTGCAAAAAATGAGTACAGTTTTCAGACTCATCTTCCAGGTCCAGCCACTCATCCAGGGAAACGAATTTCGCTTTTGAAAAATCAATCTCTCCTTTATCCTGCATCTCCTTCAAGATTTCACAGGTTTTCACAACTGTCATTCCAGCGGGAAAACAAAGAAGTGCATCTGGTTTCTTTTCCAGAGTCTCCTTCACCAGCTCCGCACAACGCCGAGACATATCTTTTTCACTGTCATAAATCTCTGTGACTGGAAATTTTCCAGGCAATTTTGCTCCTAGCAGTTCTGCATTATGCTCCATACAATAACACACACTCTTTTCTTCAATATTTTTTTCAATACATTTTCTGCAATTTCCATGCACACTGCAAAGAATGTGCGGACATTTGCAATACATCTTTTCCATAGGTCTTACCCCTTTACAGCACCTGCTGCCAGACTCTCCTGAATATTGTTGCTCAGGAATGCATACAGCAAAAGTGTAGGAATTGTTGCAATTGTCAGACCAGCTCCAATAAGCCCCCATTTGGTAGAATACCTGCCAACCATATTGTTTACACCTACTGTGATGGTCATCCACTGGTCACTGTTGATGAATGTCTGTGCCAGCATCAACTCATTCCAGGAATCCAAAAAGTTCAGGATTGCCACAGTCGAGATGATCGGCTTAAGTAACGGGAGGATGATCTTAAAAAAAATCTTATACAGACTTGCTCCATCAATAAACGCAGCCTCTTCCATTTCTTTAGGAATGGTTTTCAGGCTTCCGCTGATCAGCAGGATTGCCATTGGCAGGTTAAATGCCACATACGGAACGATCAGAGACCACAAGGTGTCTCTTATTGTCTTTAAGTTCCGATACAGTGGCAGAAGTACTGCCTGAAGTGACAACATCATTCCCAGAAGGAACAGAATGTAAACCACTGAGCTAAGTTTCCATTTCAGTCTGACCAGAGCATAGCTTGCCATAGACGCTAATATTGCAGTGGCTACAATGGTTACAGCTGCAACCAATAAACTGTTTATCAGATACTTATAAATATGTGCCTGTCCGAATACTGTAGCATAATGCTCCCAATGCCATTCCTTCGGAAGTCCGATGATATTCCCTCCAAAAATCTCAGCATTGCTCTTCAATGAGAACGTGAACAGCCAATACAGGGGGAATAACTGGATTATCGTCCAGAAAATCAGGCCGCTATACATAACTACCTTTACAGGTGTCATTTTTTTTCTTTGTTTGCCCTCTTCCTTTATTTTCATGAATCGCTCCTATATTTCCCCATGATTTTTTTGAATATAAACTGTACTCCAAATGTAAACAAAAGACATATGATAATAATTGCGATTGCAACCGCACTTGCGTATCCGTAATGGTTGCTGGAAAAAATCTCATTATACATCATCAAAGACAGTACACTGGACGCATGCATTGGTCCTCCGCCAGTTAAAATAAAAATCATATCAAAAGACTTCAAGGAACCAACGATACAAAAAATTGTTACTGCCTCAATCATCGGAATAATAATCGGCATAATAATTTTCGTAGAAATCTGAAGTTTAGAAGCTCCATCAATCTTTGCAGCCTCAATAATGTCTGATGAAATGGATTTTGCCGCGGAATAAAACAGCAACATATTGTAACCAATATCTTTCCAAATCATTGGAATAAAACAAGCTACCAGAACTGTTGCGGAAGACCCCAGCCAATTCTGTTTCCATTCCGGATGGCCAAGCCATTCAAAAAACACATTCAATAATCCATAGGATGGATGATAAATTTTCATCCACAAGTTTGCAATTACTGTACTGGATATAATAACCGGTATGAAAAAAGCATTGCGGAAAAAGTTTTCTCCCTTTACTCCATTCACCAATACCAGAGCCAGCAACATAGAAATTGGCATCTGAATTAAAACGGAAGCAGCCGCTAATAATAACGAATTTTTTAAAGAAAGAAGGAAAACCGGATCCTTGAACATTTCTATGTAATTATCCAATCCTACAAATGTTCCTTCAGAGATTCCGTTCCATTTCAGCAAACTGTAATCAGCCGACTGAATGATCGGAATGGCTACAATCAGGAGAAAAAGAATCAAACCTGGCAAGATGAAGAAACATATGGCTTTTTTACTGCGCAATGCTTTTTCCATATTAAACCTTTACCTTTCTGTTATTCTGCTAATGCTTCCTCTTTCGCCTGCTCAATCTGGGAAGCAAAATCTTCAGGTGTTATACTCCCTTCAATAACCCCCTGAAGTAAGTTATAGGATGCATCAATTGCAGAGCCTGTGAGGAATGTGTCCCACGCAAGTACATATCCGGTAGAATCCTGAATCAGTTCTTGAACTTTGGCAAGAGATGGACTGATATCAGCATCACCTGTATCAAGATCTGTCCAACAAGGAAGGGAATCGCCAAGGATATACGCTTCTTTTGACATGTATTTTGTCATTCCATATGCGAAATCAAATGCTTCATCCGGATGCTCAGTTGCGTTGTTTATCATAAAGAAATCAATAACACCACCAGAATACTGAGTTGTATCACCTTTTCCATTTTCAACTGATGGGAAAGTTGTAACTACAATCTCGTCCTGTGAGCATGCATTGTCTGGACTGTCAACACTCTGTGCTGCCCAGCTTCCGGCGAAAAACATTGGAACCATGCCACTGTAGAACAGTTCCTCTGCTTCATCAGAAGAAATTCCAAGTGTACCCTCCGGGAATGCACCAGCTTCGTTCATTTCCGCAAGAAGTCTTGCAGACTCTACGATTTCAGGAGTATCCAGTGTAGCGTCACCAGCAAGTGCAGAATTCATATAATCAGCGCCAGCGGTGCGAACTGCCAGCATATTTTGGATCATTCCAATGTGCCAACCGTCTTTCGCGCCGAGAACCATTGGGGTAACACCGTTTTCTCTGAATACTTTGATGCATTCGATCATCTCATCATAAGTAGTCGGGATTTCCAGGTTATTTTCGTCGAAAATCCTCTTGTTGCAGAAAAGAACACCAGCCCACTGTTTCAGCGGTAAACCATAAGTCTGATCATTATATGTACAATAGGTTGTTGCCCCTTGAAGCAACTCATCATTTACTCCATATTTCTCGTAATACTCATCTAACGGAAGTACAACGCCTGCATCTACATAAGTTTTTGCATATCCTCCACCCCAGCAGAAGAATACATCTCCCTGTGAGCTGTCAGCTGCTGCTACTCTAAGTTTAGTTGTCTGATAATCAACCTCCTGTGTTGCAATCTCTTCGATATGAATGTTTGGATGTTCCTCTTCGTACTGAGCAATATAATCCTGTACAAGCGGGGCCATTGGTTGTCCCTCCGGCCAGATGTCCCAGAATTTTAAGGTAATCTCTTCATCTGTAAGCTGGACATCATCTGCCGCGCTTACACTTACTGCCATGGATGCTGCCATAGCTCCCACCAACAGTACGCTTAACATTTTCTTACCTCTCATGTGTTGTCCTCCTTTACATTACGTAAAATATTATATTTATTTTTTTCTTTTTCTATTTCTGCATATACTTCGGACGGTACTTCTTCGTAATGATCGTCCAGACCCATAAGATAGGCTCCCACAATAGGCTCATATACGGAGTCTATGATATTTATATTTACTGCTTCCTTTTTCAGTTCAGATTCAACAGTTTCCCGAAGGGCCGGTACCTTACATTTGAAAATACTTCCAGATAAAACAATATCCACCTTCTCATCCAGGATATCCAACTGTCTCATTCCAGAAAGAATATATGGAACAATTCCCCGGGCAAAGTCTGCGTAAACCTCCGTAGCAACCTGATCTCCCTCCATAGCAACCTTCTCAACCACTTTGGGGAGTCCCAGATAATCCGATGAACCAATTCTGTGATCCACTCGCATTTGCAGAAGTTCATCTACAGAGTCTGCATGAAACAACTCACATAAATAATCCTTTAGTACAGTTGGTGTCCCCACCCCCGCCTGCGCATCAAACACCTTTTGTACAGCAGCCGCTCCAATAGATGCTCCGCCTTGAACAGAATCCGGAATATAATATCCAAAAATGATTTCCCTGCTACCATTTCTGACTGCACAGTTCACACCGGATCCGGCACAGATAATTCCACATTTGTCGCTGGCTGTTGCTGCTCTCATTGCAATAAGACAATCATTCACGATAGAGATGTGTGAAATCTTAAAATGGTCATACATAGCATTCTGGACAAGTTCTTTTTCATAGGCCCAGTCGATTCCGCTCATTCCGCCATACAATCCGCTGATATCCTCATATGCAAGTCCAGCCTGATCCAGAGCTTCATCAAACGCTTCCTTTGCTGCTTCCATCGCCATTTCCATTCCGTTAACAGAATGAACAGCGCCAAAGCTTTTTCCCATTCCAAGGATATGTCCGTATTCATCTCCTACTATTGCAGCAGTTTTACTGCCCCCTTGGTCTATTCCCATAAAGTATTTCATACAAATCCTCGCTTTATGTTCTGTTTATTTAAAAAACTGAGGTAAAAATTCCTTGCTACCCTCTAACAGGTCCGGAACAAGCTTCTCAACAACAGAGTATTCTCTTACTAACGGATGTGCCAGCAGTGCCTGTTTCATCTTTGTTACATTACCTTCAACAGCAGCTTCCACTGCAAGCATCTCATAATTCTTAACCTCGCTGATCAATCCCCAACACGGTGCAGGAATATAAGATTTATGAATTGGAGCCATACCGCGTTTGTTTACCAGGCAATTGATCTCAACAACTCCATCATCCGGAAGGAATGGTACAGCACCCTTATTCTGAACATTTACAACCATCTCAGTATCTACATTGTTGTAAACAGCATTTACAAAGTTCATGGCAACTTCTGAATAACCACCGCCGCCTCTCTTATAGAGTTCCTTCGGAATATCTGCATTGTTCTCATCTGCATAGCCTGCAAATACAATTTTCTCAAGATCCTGTACGTATTCGCCTCTTGTCTGGCTCTTTGCTTTCAGTTCTTCAACTCTCTGACCTGTCTTATAGTAATACTGTAAATACGGGCTGGTCAGACAGCCAAGAAGCTTCTGGATATCTGCTCCCACATCATCATTTGTCTCTGCCAGAGTCTCAAATTCTTTTTCTGTGACCGGTCTTCCGTCAATAGTGATGTGACTGATAAAGTTCAGGTGATTCAGTCCTACATAATCGTACTGTACACGGTTGTAGTCGATTCCCATGCTTCTTTTTGCCCACATTTTCGGGAAAATACCGCCAGAACAAAATCCTGCGATATTTGCGTTTGTGTAACGTTTTACAGCTTCTGTCACAAGCCCTGCCGGATTGGTATAATTGATCAGCCATCCATCTGGAGATGATTTCTCCATATGTCTTGCAACATCAAGCATGACCGGAATGGTTCTGAACGCTTTCATCATTCCACCAGCACCTGTTGTTTCCTGTCCGATCAGACCATATTTGAGAGGGATTTTTTCATCCTTAACACGCTGTTTGTTACCTCCTACACGGATCTGAGTATCTACAAAAGCTGCTCCATATAAGGCATCATCAATATCTGTAGTACTTCTTATCTTGATTGGAAAGTCTCTCTTTGCAGAGTAGCGCTTGCAAAATCCTTCCATCACCTCAAGTCGGTGTGAATCGATATCATATAATACCAGCTCATCAATCGGTAAACTTTCTCTGCGAACAATCATCTCATCTAGCAGTTCTGGTGTGTATGAACTTCCAGCTCCTACAATTGTAAATTTCATAGTGTCCTCCTTTTTGTTTAACGTTACACATTTTATCTAAAAATAAATTATCAGTGTAACCTGACAATTTATTTTCGTTCTGGTTATTAATTTTCTTTTCTGGTTGTCTGACGAATAACCAGATTGGGATAAAACATTTTCTTTTCTTTTATTTCTTTCTTCTCTTTAATATCTGAAATCAGAATATCTACAGCTGCTTTTCCCATATCGCTAAGAGGCTGTCTGACAGTTGTCAGGGGAACATAAGAAAAATTGTGGTTTCGCGGCTGATCATCGTCAAATCCAATCAGCATCACATCATCCGGAATCCGAATTCCAGCTTCTAAAAGAGCTCTCATACCCCCGTAGGCCGTCTGGTCGGAACTGAAAAAAAATGCATCTGGAAGATCTGCCTTTCGACAGGTAGAAAGAAATTCCTTAAGAGTATTGTAACCCTCTTCTTCGGACCATCCAGACTGAAGTATCATAATATTGGAAGCACCGTGTTTTTTCATGGCACTCAGATAACCTTTCTGCCTTCTTCGCGCAGCCTGACGGTTCTCATCACCGGCAACATGGGCGATATTCCTGCATCCGCATTGGAAAAGATAGTCCACAGCCACTTCGGAACCATATTGATTATTTAGCAAAATATTATTTACATTCAGGGAACCCATATCATTCTCAATCAGTGCAAATGGAAAATGTGATCTGGCAAGCTTAGTGATCAATTTCTTATCATCTAAGGCACTTCCGTAAATTAGGATTCCATCAACCCTTTCCTGCATGAAAAAGTTTATATAACTGCTCTTCTTCTCAGTACTGTTCCCAGCACTACAAAACAGAACATCATAGCCAAGCTTTCCCACTTCTTCTTCAATAGCCTGGATTAAATCAAAAAAATACGCATCACATAAAGTATCTACTACAACACCAATGGTGTTAGTTGTCTTCAAGACCAGCGATCTGGCAAGTCCATTGGGTGTGTACCCAAGTTCATCAATCGCTGCCTGTATCTTCTGGCGGGATTTCTCGCTGACTCCATATTGATTATTTACGACTCTGGATACAAGTGTAGCTGAGCACCCGGCTTTTTTTGCTACATCGGTTATAGATACCATATATTCTGACCTCTCGAATGTAATATATGTAATATTTGTTTTGTTTAACGTTAAACATAGTATATTCCAGTATTTGCAAGATGTCAACTGATTATTTGATATTTTTTGTTTATTTGTTTATGTTATTATATTTTGCAATATATTTATTGTGCATTATATACTATATTTTCTTGTGTATCGTAACACATTATATGTTTGTTGGATTTTATATATATTTCTATAATTTTAAACTCGTTTGAATTTAAGGGACACGTTCTGGTCAGAATTTCGTAATTTTTAATCAAATTAAGGGAAGTATTTTTCTTTTCATGTATGTATAATGTACTTAGTTCAAAGATAATCATTATATATAAGGAGACATAAATGAATAGCACGGAAAAAAAATGGTGGAAGGAAGCTGTGGTTTATCAGATTTATCCACGAAGTTTCATGGACAGCAACGGGGACGGAATTGGAGATTTAAAAGGAATTATTGAAAAAATCCCCTATTTGAAAGAACTGGGCGTAAATGTAGTCTGGTTATCTCCCATTTATCAGTCCCCAAACGACGATAACGGCTATGACATCAGCGACTATCACAGAATCATGGATGAATTTGGAACCATGGACGATTTTCAGCAGCTGCTGAAGCTTTGTCATGAAGCTGGCATCAGACTGGTTATGGATCTGGTCGTCAATCATACATCTGATGAGCATGCATGGTTTGCGGAAAGCCGTAAAGACAGAACCAATCCTTACCGCGACTACTATATCTGGCGGGATCCTGCTGATGGAAAAGAGCCTAATAACTGGGGTTCCTGCTTCGGAGGTTCTGCATGGCAGTTTGATGAACAGACCGGTCAGTATTATCTTCACTTTTTCTCAAAGAAACAACCAGATCTGAACTGGGAAAATGAAAACGTAAGAAATGCAGTTTATGACATGATGAAATGGTGGCTTGACAAAGGCGTAGACGGCTTCCGCATGGATGTGATCAGTCTGATTTCCAAAGACCAGAAATTCAAAGATGGAGAACCGGAGCTTACTGGCTACAGCAGTTTTAATGTATGTGCCAATGGTCCAAGGGTTCATGAATTTCTCCAGGAAATGCGGCGTAAAGTATTGTCCAGATACGATCTTCTTACAGTTGGTGAATGCACTGGTGTCACTTTAGAAGAGGCTAAGAAATACGCAAGCAGTGATGAAAAAGAACTGAACATGGCATTCCAGTTCGAGCACGTAACTCTTGATGCTGACACAAACAATAAATGGGGACTGAAGCCTCTGAACCTTGTAAAATTAAAAGAAATCATGACCAAATGGCAGGTTGGACTTGAAGGTAAGGCATGGAACAGTCTGTTCTGGTGCAACCATGATCAGCCTCGAATGGTTTCCCGCTGGGGAAATGACAGAGAATACCGTGAAATTTCCGCAAAAATGCTTGCCACCTGCCTTCACATGATGCAGGGTACCCCTTATGTTTACCAGGGAGAGGAACTGGCTATGACAAATATGCCTTTTCAGGATCTTTCTGAATTCCGTGATCTGGACAGCATTAACGGCTACCACGAAATGGTGGAAGTAAAGAAGCTGATGACTTCTGAGGAGATGCTTACTTCTCTTCGCAAAAAAAGTCGTGACAATTCCAGAACTCCAATGCAGTGGGATGACAGCACAAATGCAGGCTTCTCCACCGGTACCCCATGGATAAAAGTAAATCCAAATTATACGGAGATCAATGCCAGGGAACAGCTTCAGAGACCGGATTCTGTTTTCCATTATTACCAGAAACTGATTCAGCTCCGTAAACAGTACGAGATCATTGTTTACGGAAAATATGAGCTTCTGGACGGTACAAATCCTGATGTATATGCCTACACCAGAACTCTGGATAATGAGAAGCTGCTGATTGTATGCAACTTTACAAGCAAGGAACCGGACTACCCCATTCCGGAAATGTATAAAGACGGAAACTGTCTGATTTCCAATTATCCAGACAATACCATTGGTAATACGCTTCGTCCCTATGAGGCATATGTATTACATATAGAGCTTTAATTCTTTTCAGTAACTGTTCAGAAAGCTGTATTACGCAAGGTGTTTTTGTGAACATTTTCAAATATTTCATAACTGCTGTGCATTGTCAAATATGCTCTGCAGCTTATTATACAAGGAGGAATCATTTATTATGGAAAAAAAATGGTGGCAGGATAAAGTAGCCTATCAGATTTATCCGAAAAGCTTTTATGACACAAACGGTGATGGAATCGGCGATCTGCCGGGAATTATTGAGAAACTGGATTATTTAAAGGAGCTGGGGGTTGACATTGTCTGGCTTTCCCCCTGCTATCGCTCCCCTCTTGCCGACCAGGGATACGATATTTCCGATTATTACGACATTGACCCGCGATTCGGAACTATGGAGGATATGGACCGCCTTATCGCAGAAGCAAAGAAGCGGGACATGTATATTGTCATGGATCTGGTTGTAAACCACTGCTCTGATGAGCACGAATGGTTTAAAAAAGCCTGTAAAGATCCGGATGGAAAATACGGCCGTTTCTTCTATTTAAGAGACAAAGAAGATGGTAAGCTTCCTACTAACTGGCGCTCCTATTTCGGAGGTTCGGTATGGGAGGATCTGCCTGGCACCAACAAACAGTACCTTCATGTTTTTCATAAAAAGCAGCCTGACCTGAACTGGGAAAATCCAGAGCTCCGTGAGGAAGTATATAAAAATATTAACTGGTGGCTGGACAAGGGTCTTGGCGGTTTCCGCATTGATGCTATCATTAATATCAAAAAAGCTCTTCCTATGCATGATTATGAGCCTGATCGTGAGGACGGACTCTGCAGCATTAATAAAATGCTGGAGGAAGCTACCGGAATCGGAGAATTTCTTGGAGAAATGCGTGACCGCACCTTCAAGCCTCACGATGCTTTTTCCGTAGGTGAGGTTTTCAACGCAAAAGACGAAGAGCTCCCGGATTTTATTGGAAACAATGGTTATTTTTCTTCTATGTTCGACTTTAACGAAACCATTTTCGGAGGTTCTGAAAAAGGCTGGTACGATTGCAAAGAAATCACACCTGACGACTACAAGCGCTGCTGTTTTGAGACACAGGCCAAAATGGGGGATTTCGGATTCGTTTCCAATATTATCGAGAATCATGACGAGCCTCGCGGTGTCAGTCACTATATTCCAGAAGGTGATTGCTGTGACACAAGCAAAAAAATGCTGGCAGCATTGAATTTCATGCTTCGTGGACTTCCCTTTATTTATCAGGGACAGGAGCTTGGCATGGAAAATATCCCGTTCAAATCAATTGACGAGGTAGATGATATTTCAACTCTGGATGAATATAAAGTTGCACTTGACGCCGGACTTACCCCGGAAGCAGCTTTGAAAGCTGTTGCCCGCCGCAGCCGTGACAATGCCCGTACCCCCATGCAGTGGACTGGTGAGGAAAATGCTGGATTTACAGCTGGTACACCGTGGCTTCGGGTAAATTCCAATTATACCGCAATTAATGTGGAAAAAGAGACGATTGATCCAAATTCCGTACTTAATTTCTATAAGAAACTGATCGCTCTTCGCAAGGATCCGGAATATAAAGAAACCGTTGTGTATGGTGCTCTGGAGCCATTTATGGAAGACCGGCATAATTTAATGGCATACTACCGTAAAGGAGATAAAACTTTGCTTGTGGTTGGCAATTATCAGTGGGATGAGCAGGAAATTACACTTCCATCAGAATGCAAAAAGGTGCTGATCAATAACTACCCGGATATGGTTCTGGATGGAAATTCAGTTAAGCTGCATGGATATCAGGTGCTGGTTGTGGAGTTAGCGTAAACGATTTTCGGTCACTGTTCACTGATAACGTTCCGCGAGGTGTTTTTGTGCGCTTGGTATTTATTGTATTCCAACACCTTATTGACAATTTTTCCCATTATTACTATAATAACAAAAGAACAGGGGAGCTTGTACACAGGCTGAGAGGAAATTGTGAATTTCGACCCTATTACCTGATGCGGATAATGCCGCCGTAGGAAGTCATCATGGGTTTGATTTTTTTCGGAGACACCTCATTGGGGTGTCTCTTTTTTCATATGGCAGCAATGCAGCGTTCGGCTGGGGGCACCACTTTCGGACGCTATATAAAATTAATGCATACATAACAACAGTGCCGGTTTGTAAAAAGATTTTTTCACGTTATAACTCATAACTCGTGGAAACTGCTTCAAACAAGGCCAAGAGAAAGGAAGAAAATTATGAGAACAGCATTAACAATCGCTGGAAGTGACTCCAGCGGAGGCGCCGGTATCCAGGCTGATATCAAGACAATGATCAGCAATGGAGTATATGCCATGAGTGCGATTACCGCACTTACCGCACAGAATACTACCGGTGTAACAGGTATTATGGAAGCAACGCCAGAATTTCTGGCCGACCAGCTGGATAATATTTTTACAGATATTTATCCGGATGCAGTGAAGATTGGAATGGTATCTTCCAGCGCATTGATTGAAACCATTGCGAAAAAACTTCGCCAGTATGAAGCAAAGAACATTGTAGTAGACCCGGTTATGGTCGCTACAAGCGGAGCCAAGCTGATCAATGATGAAGCCATTGAAGCCCTTAAAAGTCAGCTTCTTCCAATGGCCACAGTCCTGACACCGAATATTCCGGAGGCAGAGGTTCTGTCCGGAATGAAAATAGAAACTGCCGAGGATATGATCAAAGCCGCTGCTGCCATCGGGGAGAAATACAGCTGTGCAGTGCTTTGCAAGGGTGGTCATCAGCTGAATGACGCCAATGACCTTCTGTGGCGCGAAGGCAATTACAAATGGTTCCAGGGAAAGCGGATCAACAATCCTAACACTCACGGAACAGGATGTACCTTATCCAGTGCCATTGCTTCTAATCTGGCAAAGGGATTTGACCTGGATACTTCCGTGGAGAGGGCAAAGAAATATATTTCCGGAGCACTTGCTGCTATGCTGGATCTTGGAAAAGGCAGTGGTCCTATGGATCACGGATTTGCAATAAAAAATGAATTCACACTGTCACATGACGAGATTACGGCAGAAGCCGCTGATAAGGAGGCAAAATAACATGACTGAAAAACGTACTTCCATTTTTGAAAACGGCCTGATCTGGTTTGGCGCTGGTGTTTCCCTGGCGGAAATCCTCACTGGAACCTATTTTGCCTCACTTGGCTTTGGAAAAGGTCTTCTTGCCATTATCATCGGACATATTATTGGCTGTACCATGCTTTTCCTCGCCGGAATAATCGGCGGAAAAACACGCCGCAGTGCAATGGAAACCGTAAAAATGAGCTTTGGGGAAAAAGGCGGGATTTTCTTCTCCTTCCTGAACGTACTTCAGCTGGTTGGCTGGACTGCCATTATGATCTACGACGGAGCTCTGGCTGCAAACGGTGTGTTACATACCGGAAGCTGGGTATGGTGTCTGGTAATCGGTGCACTGATCGTACTGTGGATTTTTATCGGCATCACAAACCTTGGAAAAATCAACACCATCGCTATGGCAGCACTTTTTATCCTTACACTGGTACTCTGCAAGCTCATCTTCTTTGATGGCGGGACTGCACTTGCCATTGGCGAGGAAGCCATGTCCTTTGGTGCTGCGGTTGAGCTTTCTGTTGCAATGCCACTGTCCTGGCTGCCGCTGATCAGTGATTATACCCGCGAGGCGAAGGAGCCAGTGAAAGCAACTGCTGTAAGCTCTATTGTTTACGGTCTTGTAAGCTGCTGGATGTATGTAATCGGTATGGGTGCAGCGATTTATACCGGTGAATCCGACATTGCTCAGATTATGGTGAAAGCCGGACTGGGAATTGCAGGCCTTCTGATCATTGTATTTTCCACTGTTACCACCACATTCCTGGATGCTTACTCCGCCGGAATTTCATCTGAATCTGTATTTTCCAAAATTAATGGAAAATATGCCGCAATTGCCGTAACCATCATCGGAACAATTGCTGCAATTGTATATCCAATGGACAACATTACCGATTTTCTGTATCTCATCGGTTCTGTATTTGCACCGATGATCGCCATTCAGATTGCAGACTTCTTCCTGCTGAAACGTGCTGACAGTCTGGGTGAATCGGTTGACATAACAAATGCGGTAATCTGGGTGATCGGATTTGTGCTGTACCGAATTTTAATGAGAATTGATATTCCTGTGGGAAATACACTGCCAGATATGGTGGTTACCATTCTCATTTGTATGATCGTGCGAAATGTTTTAAAGAGTAAAAAATAGACTTTCACTTTAGAGTGTATTGGATAAAAGGCTTTCTGCAAGATGTGCGTCGCAATTTGCGGGAATGATTTTTCAAACACGCTCTAGCTTTCGTATAAACACTACTCGGTTCAGGAAAGTGCCAGAGATGGGCTTTCTTATAAATTCAAAAAGGGGCTGCCATTTCCCGGCAGTCCCTTTCTGTTTATTTCTGTTTATATCTGCTTATTCTTCAGTTTCTTCCAGTGTTACTTCCACAACCGTATCCCGATCATCCGGAAGCGGATAGCTGTCGCAGGTGTCAGCGTTGAGGAAGAAGAACTGATTCTGGGAGTATTCCTTCAGGTTCCAGTAATCCGTAAGCTTTACCTCGGAATTGTCGGAAAGACGGCGGAGTTTTTTGATCTTACCGTGAATTCCGGTAAGAGGGATTGCTCCTGCCTGAGGTTCCATAACGTGGGCATAGATCTTATTTCCGCTGCGGGTGTAGCGGCCCCATTCCGGTTTATCGATTTCAGCATAGCCACAGCCGTAGATGCTCTTGGAGTTCTCGTCCATCCACTCTCCTACTTCTTCCAGAATCTTCACAGACTCCTTCGGAATACGACCTTTTGCATCAGGCCCTACATTCAGGAGCAGGTTGCCACCCTTGCTGACACACTCAACCAGCATGTGGATGACCATTTCAGCTGATTTATAATGACGGTCACTGGAAGAGTAGCCCCAATTGTTATTCAGGGTCAGGCAGGCTTCCCAGGGCACCGAATCACCCAGCTCATTGCGGATTCCTGCTGGTGGGATCATCTGCTCCGGAGATGCGAAATCGCCGGAATATTCGGTAGGATTTGCAGTAAGGATAGAACCGGAATCCTCAGCACTGCCCTCCAGACGGTTATCAATGATCAGCCAGGGCTGGATGGAACGCACCATGGAAATCAGCTCCTGGGCTTTCCATTTGTCGCACTTCATATCGCCGTAGGAGAAGTCGAACCACATCAGATCCAGCTTACCATAATTGGTAAGAAGCTCTTTGATCTGCCCAAACATAAATTCCAGATAGCGGTCGAAATCGCGGTTTTCATTGGAGCATTCCGGATGGTTGCGCATTGGATGGTGCATATCCCCATAGTGTGGGAAATCCGGGTGGCGCCAGTCTATAATAGAAAAATACAGACCTACTTTGATTCCTTCTGCACGGAATGCCTCCAGGAACTCTTTTACCAGGTCTTTGTGGCAGGCTGCGTTCATGGAGTTGTAGTCAGTAAGTTTGGTGTCAAAAAGGCAAAAGCCGTCGTGGTGTTTGGCTGTGAGCACAGCATATTTCATGCCCGCCTTTTTCGCAAGACGCGCCCACTCTCTTGGGTTGTAATTCTCAGCTGTGAACTCTTCTGTGAGATGGCAGTAGTCCTCATGTGGAATCTGCTCCATGCTGCGCACCCATTCTCCTCTGGCAGGGATTGCATAAAGTCCCCAGTGAATAAACATGCCGAAACGGGCGTCACGGTACCATTCGGTACGTTTTGTTCTTTCTTCGATTACTTTGTTCATTTTATAATGTCCTTTCCTGTAACATTAGGCAAAATACTTTTCCAGTTCTCTCTTCATATCCTCTGGAATTTCCCGTTCAAAGGAAAGTTCTGGCTCGTTTGCCACCCATGCAGCTGCTGTGCAGAGAGTTTTCGCCCCTTCTTCCAGTGCGCGAGGAGATATATATTCTACTGTATCGTGTCTTGTATGCATGCCAAAGCCGTCACGGTTTAAGGTAAGCGCTGGCACACCTTTCCATGCGAAAGTATTGGAATCGCTGGCCCAGACCTGATTTTTGATGGTAACACCCAGCTGATTTTCTTCCATGAGGTTTTTCAGTTCTGCACAGACAGTCGGATCTGCAGTTACTCCCAGAACGTTTCCTCCCAGGAGCTGCCCTGCCAGGTCTACATTCAGATTAAACACATGGCTGCTCATTTCTCCTTCATGGGATTTCACATAATTCTGGCTTCCAACCAACCCTTTTTCCTCGGAGCCAAACCAGATGAACTCCATAGTTCTGGCTGGTCTGTGCTCTGCGAAATGATGAAAAGCTTCCATCACCATGGCTCCGCCGGACATATTGTCATATGCACCAGGGCCTTCCGGAACAGAATCATAATGAGCCGTTACCGTAACGATTTCTTCTGGAAAATCAGTTCCCAGAATGCGTACTGCCACATTGGCGGAATTGCGGGAAATCTCGCTCTGCTGAATGTTCAGGCAGCACTGAGATGCCTGTTTTTCCACGATTTCCACTGCATCCAGGTAATGGACAGATGCGCCTGGAAGATCACCTGCCTTGCGGCGGTACTGGGTTGGAATCCGGTCTTCCCCCTGATCCAGCGGCGTGCCGCATACGGTTACAAAGCCAAGTGCACCTGCTGCTTTTATTTTATTTATCGTATCTTCACGAATAGGATCGCAGACCAGCACAACTGCCCCTTTTGCCTGGGAAAGACTGATGTCATCTCCTTTTCCCACGAAGAGAAATGGTGCTGTGATGCCCTCTTCCAGGGTGCAGGCGCCATTCAGGTAGGCACGCACCGGATAAGCCTTCTTATAAGGCTGGCAGATTACCAGCTCTGCCTTTTTCTGCTGAAAATCCGGACACTGGAAAAATTCCATGCGGGGTGTCTGAATGTAGACAGACTTTCCCGTCTGGGCTGCTGCCTGCTCCGCTTCCTTCAAAATGTATTCAGCTGCTTTGTGCTCCCCCTTAGTGCCGGATTCACGGACGTATGCCGTGTCAGCTACAAACTGATACGCGCGTTGTCCATTTGGGTGAATTTCTGTGTATTTATTCATAATTTACTCCATTTAGAGATGGCTTCCGATTTACTCCTATTTAATGCGCTACATTCAGAGGCCTTGCAATTTTCCTTATTATGCTTTGCTGCGCACCTCTAGAGCACAAAGAAAACCATCTCTATATTTCTTAGAAATTCTACTATATACTTCAAAAACTACTATATCTTCTTTTAAATGCAATTTATACTTCCGGCACTTCTTCCATAATACGGATCAACATATCGCCAGTTCCAACATTATAGCCGCTGGTTGCATAAATCCCTACAGACTCGCCATTAGTTACCAGAATTAGCGGAAGCTTGTCTGGATCAACGTACATTCTTCTTCCCAGAAGTTCAATGTTTTCTTCAAAGGAATCGTAATAGATGGAAACATTCGGGAACATCTTCAGCACTTTTGCCAGAAGAGGATCCTGCTTGGCTTCCGGAGTACGAATCATGAAGGAGATGGAATTTTCAAATTCGTGGAATTTTTCTGCATGTTCCAGCATTTCATTCAAAATATGTTCCGTAGGCTCCCGGCTCTCTTCCAGCCACATGAGAATTTTCTTGCCGCCTTTGGTTAACTCAGCGCAGGTTACTGTGTTTCCGGCAGAATCTTTTACCTCAAACTCCGGAAGGGAAATACGCTCCAGCATATCCCCAAGCTGAGCTTCGCGGAGACGCAAGGTTTCTTCTCTCTGTCCGCCTTCTTTTATCGTAAATGTTTTCTCCCATGCAAACTGATTTCCGTTAGGAAGACGGTTGGTGGTGATAATCCGGTAGATTCCTGGAATCAATGCAAGCTCCAGAGTATCCCCCTTCCAGCTTCTGCCTGTAAGATTCAGGGAAACAAATTCATTTCCAACCAGACGTCCCATTGTCCAGTTCTGATAGTAGTTCCATACAGCATCAGCCTCTTTTTTCAGTGTGAGAACTGCGCCACCCTTCTGCTGTTTCAAAACGGACACAAACTGGTCTTTTACCCAATATTCCATTACCTTATTATCTGGATTCAATCTTGCCGGAATTCCCAGTGTACGGGCGATTGCCACAAAAAGTACCTTCTTGGAACGCTCGGTACCAATTCCAGATACCAGACATTCGTATGGAGTTTCCATTACGGTCTCGCGCTCGTTATCCGGGTAGGCAGTGATGTGCACCTGGATATAATTCCAGATTTCTGCCGGATTTGTGCGGAAAGCGGCTTTCTGCTCTTCTGTGAAAAAGGAGAGAATGCCTTTTCGGTATGGACGAAGAAGCTCGTCCTCCACACGGGGATTTAATACGTAATTGATATAGAGGTTATAGCCATTCTCAGCACCATAAACGCCTGTATATGCCACAGATTTTTCAGTTTTACAATTCTTCTCGCCGCAAGCAGTGCCGTTAACATCCCAAACAAGATCTCGGTACTCCTTAGCATATATCTTTCCATATTCCAAATGCTCTTCCAGCACCCTGCAAACACAGTCTGTATGATCCTTCTCTGAAAGCACATCCACTATTGCCTGACGAAGTTCCTTCTCATCGCCTCCTGCAAGAAAAGCGGTCAGCTCCGGATTTACCCAATTTTCTTTCTTCTCCTTGCGGATCTTGTTTGCTTCATTCAGTCGTCTGGTTCCTTCTGCTTTCTGCTCCTGGGTAGGCATGTCCGGGTTCACCGGGGTGTCAACTGGAGCAATTACATCTACAGCTCTCCAATCCTCAGTTTCCACAGCCTCACCAGTAAGAGTCAGGGAAATCTCATCCTGCGCTCTGGTATCCAGATCTACCTGTGCAAAGCCTTCCATCCCCGGAAGGAATGCCAGAACTCTCACACTTCCCAAACCCGTCACTAAGGAAACTATTCCCTTCTCGTCTGTCTCTGCCTTTGCAATAGGAAAATACTCTCCCATATTCAACACCAGAAACTGCACCTGAGCGCCCTTTACAGCCGCGCCCTCTTTATCTGTCACTTTTACAGAAACAGTTTTCACCCTAGCATAACGCGCAGTCTGGTTCAACATAACCGCTGCACCTTCTTTGCCGATCACATCCTCCCCTTCTGCCGGGAAAAGATCAAACAGGCGGGAATGCACCATCATTGCTCTGGAAGAAGCATTGGTAAACCACCCCTTATTCAGGATCATAAGCGGCTCACATGCGCCTGTGAAATACCATTTTCCGTCACACCAAAGCTCCACCCATGCGTGGTTGTCATCACAGTGGGACCACCTTGGCACATACACCTGCCGCGCCGGAATTCCCACACTCCGAAGTGCATTTACCAGAAAAACAGACTCCTCACCGCAGCGTCCGTAACCTCTTCGATATACCGTAAGTGCCGGAAGTGTACGGTCATCACCACTATGATAAGTAGCTTCCTCCGCACACCAGTAATTTACCTCAATTGCCGCATCTTTCGCATTTTTTCCTTCAATTCTATCCTTCAACTCATTCCAGAAAAAGCTTCGACAAGGAAGTACCTCTTCCTCATTCACCCTGTGATCCAGAATATAATTCAAAAACATCTCCTCCGGCAGCTCTTTCACCCTGTCCAGCGTATTATAAAGAAACAGCCCATGACTTGCGAAATCCTGAATCTCCTCAAAAGTATAATTCACAAGATCACTATAAGGCGCGGTCACATACAAATACTTCATTGCCAGCCCCAGATCTCTGCCGCATCCATCCAGCTTCTCACAAATCGTCTTCAGCGGCTCCCTGTCCGCCCCAAGCTTCTCTGCTAATTTCAAAAATTCTTCTTCAATCTTCCTCTGACTGTTCTGAAGAAACATCTATTCATCCTCCTACTTTAAATAGAAAAAACGCCCTTTCACGAAAAAATTGTTCTTTTTTTGTGAAAGAGCGTCCCAGCCTCAAAGCCTTGCTAAAACTTCCCGGGCCTTTTTCACCTCAGCTTCACTGGTGCGGAAAATCTCATACTCACTCAAAGAAGGCAGTCCCATACTCACGCCCTCTTTGCGGTACTTCATCTCACTGTCCAGCAAAACCTTGCCCGTCATATGATAATCTGTGATTCCGGTTTTCTCATAGATTGGAGCGATCACGTCTGCATTCACTCCTGCACCAGCCATAATGTGAATACGACCGGCACTCTTTTCCACCAGCTCTGCAAGCAGCGGCGATCCATCCACACAGTTATTCTTCTGTCCAGATGTGAGAATGGTATTAAAACCAAGAGAAATGACCTGCTCCAGTGCCTCCATTGGATCCCTGCACACGTCAAAAGCCCTGTGCAAAGTTACAGACATCCCCTTCGCTTCCTCCATAAGCTGTGCCAGATGCTCCACATCCAGGGAGCCATCCGGTCTTAGCATACCGATCACAACTCCCTGAGCACCCAGTTCCCGGAATCTTCTCACTTCTGAACGAATAATATCAAATTCATATTCAGTATAACAAAAATCACCAAATCTTGGGCGAATCAGTGCATGGATCTTGATATCACTATGCCTGCGGATCTCGCGGAAAAGACTCTCTGATGGAGTTGTTCCTCCAATCACCACATTTCCGCAAAGCTCGATCCTGTCTGCTCCGCCTTTCTCAGCGGCAAGTACAGATTCCACAGAATCTGCACAAACCTCCAAAGTAAATTTGCTCATATCCTCTTTTTCCTTTCACCCAGCCTGATACTATCACATTGCAGCTATTGCAATACTTTGCATTCTGATAATTTCACAAATTATTCCCATGCCCGCCGGTCTTGTCACTTTGTTGCTGCATTCCCGAGCTGCCGTTTCTTAATAGAGCGTTACACCAAGGGAATCCAGCATATCCTGCACCGACTGATCCGGGAATTCATCTGTGATGATTCCGTCCAGTTCATCAAGCTGTGTAAATTTATAAGATTCATTAAAATAAAATTTCTCCCGCTCCATCACGGCATATTTATGACGGCTGCTTTCAATTGCAGCCTTCTTGGTCAATCCGTCCTCCACTCCAAGAGTCGTGACGGTGTGATCCATCATATCAATTCCGCAGCTTCCCATAAATGCCCGGTCAAAGCTGTACTGCCGGATCACCTGGATTGCTGCAGAACCAAGGAATCCATTTACTGTAGGATACATGATTCCACCGGTTCCAATGGCTGTGATCTTGGGATTTTGCGCAAGCAGCTGTAAAATATCGATCATGTTGCTCACTACGGTAAGCTGCATTTTCGATTTCGCAAGAAGCTTGGCAAGCTCAATATTGGTTGTGGATATATCAAGAAAAATCGCTTCCCGCTCCTTGATCAGCGTCATGGCCTTAGCCGCGATCACCATCTTCCTGTCCACATGATAATTTCTTCTGTCGATAACATCTCTTTCCAACGGGTAATCCTGGGAAAGAATCGCACCACCGTAAGTTCTTTTTAATTTGCCGGCATTCTCAAGAGTTTTCAGATCTTTACGGATGCAGTCCTCTGTGACCTGGAACATTTCGCTCAGCTCCCTGGTCCGGACTTTTCCCTCTTCCCGAAGGACTTTCTCGATGGCTATCTGCCGTTCCTCAATGAACATCCTTCTTCCTCCTGTTTTCTGCTGCCTTATTTATCAAAAGCCCATCTCCCGCTCTTTCAAGCGGTTAACATAACTTATATAGTACTATACATTTCATATAACAGACAGGCCTTTAGCTTTCCATTCTTTTGAATGGATACCAAATCTGCCTGTAAAATATTACTCTGCGCACTGGCTGCAGGCAACAAAATGTCCCGGTTTTACCTCAACAAGCTTCGGCTGGCTCTTATGGCAGCTATCCTTGCAAACAGGACAACGGCTGCAGAACTTACACTCCTCGCCAAGATCAATGGGGTTCGGAAGTGTACCCTCAAGCATGATTCTCTGACGGTTCTTCTCAATATCCGGATCCGGGATCGGGATTGCAGAAAGAAGAGCCTTGGTATAAGGATGCATTGGGTTCTCGAAAAGCTCCTCACTGTCAGCAAGCTCAACAAGAGATCCCAGGTACATAACACCAATACGGTCACTGATGTGCTTCACCATGGAAAGGTCGTGTGCAATAAACAGGTAAGTCAGCCCACGCTCTCTCTGAAGCTGCTCCAGAAGGTTGATAACCTGTGCCTGGATGGAAACGTCCAAAGCAGAAATGGGCTCATCGCATACAATAAAATCCGGATTTACTGCAAGTGCACGTGCAATACCAACACGCTGGCGCTGTCCACCGGAAAACTCATGAGGGAAACGATCTGCGTGCTCTGCCTGAAGACCAACGGTTTCCAGAAGCTCAATGACCTTGGCATCACGTTCTTTTTTATTGGCAGCAAGACCATGAGCATCAATTCCCTCTGCTACAATATCCAGAATTTTTCTTCGCGGGTTCAGGGATGCATATGGATCCTGGAAAATCATCTGCATTCTTCTGCAAAGTTCATGTCTCTGCTTTGTATCCAGATTCTTGTCAATTTTCGTTCCATCGAAAGTTACCGTACCATCTGTAGGATCATACAGATGGATAACAGTTCTTCCGAAGGTAGATTTACCACATCCAGACTCTCCAACCAGACCAAGAGTCTCTCCTTTATAAATCTGAAGGGAAATGTCATCAACTGCTTTCAGGATCTTTTTATTTCCAACATTAAAGTATTTCTTCAGGTTCTTGACATCAAGAAGTACCTGCTTTTCATCATTTTTCATCAGAGTTTACCTCCTGTGCCATCTCGTCAAGCATCCAGCATGCTGACTTGTGATTCTTGCCGCAATCGGTATAATCCGGCATGTATTTCTGGCAAACGATCATTGTCTCCTTACATCTTGCCGCAAAAGGACATCCAACCGGAGGCTCCATAAGATCCGGAGGAGTTCCCGGAATTGCCTGAAGCTCACCGCCTTTTTCGTGTGCTTTTGGAATAGAACGAAGAAGGCCTTTTGTATATTCGTGACATGGGTTGTGGAAAATATCTTCCACATCTCCTGTCTCAACTAATTTTCCGCCATACATAACAGCAACACGGTCTGCAATATTTGCCACAACACCAAGGTTATGGGTAATGATGATAATGGATGTTTTGATCTTTTTCTGAAGATCGCGCATCAGATCCAGAATCTGTGCCTGGATCGTTACATCAAGGGCTGTGGTCGGCTCATCTGCGATCAGCACCTTGGGATCACAGGCCAGTGCAATGGCGATGACAACTCGCTGTCTCATACCACCGGACAGCTGGTGCGGATACTGGTCGTAACGTGCCTCCGGATTGGAGATTCCAACCAGGGAAAGAAGCTCAATGGCTCTTGTCTTACGGTCGGCTTTACTCATCTCCTTGCGGTGCTCTTTCAGCATTTCCTCGATCTGTTTTCCAACCTTCATGGTCGGGTTCAGGGAAGTCATGGGATCCTGGAAGATCATGGCAATCTCGCTTCCGCGCACCTGCTGCATCTGACGTTCTGAATATTTGGTCAGATCATTTCCCTGAAACATTACGCTTCCTTCTACTACTTTTCCATTCTTTGGGAGGATTCCCATAACACCTTTCATGGTAATGGATTTTCCGGAACCGGACTCTCCTACTACCGCAAGTGTCTCCTGCTCATTCAGGTAAAAATCCACGCCGCGCACAGCCTGGACAACGCCCTTGTGCGTCTTGATGTGGACTGTAAGATTCTTAACTTCTAATATTTTTCCCATAGCTGTACCTACTTTCTCATCTGCGGATCAAGGGCATCACGAAGTCCGTCGCCCAGAATACTGAAGCATACCATAATCAGTACGATAACAATTGCCGGGAAAATCAGTACATGTGGATACATTCGCAGTACCTGATAACCACCGTTGATCAATACACCAAGGGAAGCCTGCGGCTCTGCCAGACCAATACCAATGAAGCTTAAGAATGCCTCGGTAAAGATAGCGCTTGGGATTGTGAACATCACGTTGATTACGATAACGCTGACTGTGTTCGGGATCAGATCCTTCATAATAATGTTGAATTTGCTGGTTCCAAGAACCTGGGAAGCAAGTACGAATTCCTGATTCTTCAGTTTCAGGATCTCGGCACGAACCAGTCTGGCCATGTTTACCCATCCGGTAATGGAAAGTGCAGCGATAATAGTTCCTACACCAGCCGGGAATGCCATCAGGAAAAGGATTACAATGATAAGGCTTGGGATTCCAACCAGTACCTCAATGATACGCTGCATAACAGCGTCTACCTTTCCCCCGAAAAGAGCGGAAACAGCACCGTAAAGAACGCCTACAACCAGATCCAGGATTGCCGCTACCAGTGCGATCATAAGGGAAATTCGGGTTCCCATCCAGGTACGTACCCACAGGTCACGTCCAAACTGGTCAGCACCAAAAATGTGTGCTGCGCTTGGAAGTCCATATACATTGTTATAATCAGTGTCTCTAAATGAATATTTACTGAAGATCGGTGCAAAAATGGCAAGCAGGATAATTCCGATCAAAATAAATAATGCTACAACTGCTGCCTTGTTTTTTTTCAGACGGATCCATGCGTCAGCCAGCATAGTGGAAGCAGGAGCTGCGATGTGCTCTTTTTCAGAGGCTTCTACTTTCGCTTTCTGATACATGCTGCGGTCAATTTTTGATTTGTCCACGATCAGCTCTCCTTTCCTTTGGCAAGACGAATTCTCGGATCAATAAGAGAATAAGCCAGGTCAACAAGCAGTACAATCAGCATATAGAATGCGGCATAGAAAATAGTAATACCCATGATCACCGGATAATCATTGGCCTTGATACAGTCTACGAAAAGGCTTCCGATACCAGGAATACTGAAGATGTTCTCTACAGCAAGAGATCCTGTCATGAGGTTTACTACGATTGGTCCTAAAATAGTTACAACCGGAAGGATGGAGTTGCGGACTGCATGACGCATAAGGACTTTCATCTGGCTCAGCCCCTTGGCTCTTGCAGTTACGATGTAATCCTGATCCAGTACATCCAGCATTTCGGTACGCATAAAACGGGCAACCATAGCTGTTGCACTGAACGAAAGCGCAATGGACGGCAATACGGAACAATTCCAGCCAGTCCAGAATCCAACCGGGAGAGCGCCCCATTTCAGACCTATGTAATACTGAAGAAGGGCTGCGGCGACAAAGTTCGGCACCGAGACTCCAAGCACTGCCAATATCATAGTAAAGTAATCAATTCCGCTATTGTGCTTCCAGGCAGCCAGGATTCCTAAAATTAATCCGATTGCAAGTCCGATCAGTACTGCCTGGATACCAATCAGCGCAGATGGTCCGAGACGACCTGTGATAACCTTGGAAACATCCTGGTTTACATAAGTAAAGGAAGTACCCAGGTCTCCTTTCAGCATGTTTTTAATATATTTCACATACTGCATTGGAAGAGAATCATTTAATCCATACATTTCCAGCACACGTTCCTGCTGCTGAGGTGTCATAATACTAAAACGCTCAGCATCAAAAGGTGTACCTGGAAGATTTTTCATCATGAAAAAGGTACAGGTTACAATTACCCACAAGGTAACCAGAATGTACCCTAATCGCTTTAATACATATTTCAGCATGACATCACCTTTTCTGTTACTGTGCACGTAGTGAACAGTACTCCTTTTCTTTCTGTGAAAAACAGACCGTATACCGGCTGTGTAAGCCACTGCTGTATACGGTCCGTTACCTATTCCTTAAGGAATATTACTTGAATTTGAAGCAAACCTCTGAGATCTGTTCCGCCACCAGTTTATATCCAACAATCACCTGAATAAGAGATTATTCGAAGGAAGCGTACTTGAACTCAAGCGGAACACCGATCGGATGGCTGATCAGGTTCTTGACATTGGATTTTGTCAGAACAGCGGAACCTCTGTGGTATACAGGAGCAACAACTGCATCTTCCTCAACCAGCTTCTTCTCAGCTTTCAGCATGTCGTCAAGACGAGCTGCATCGTCTGTCTGAGTCTTGGCATCAGAAATCAGTGCATTGTAATCTGCATCGTTGTAATTTCCACGGTATGGAGTTCCGTTTGTCCACAGATCAAGGTATGTCATAGCGTCATCATAGTCAGCACCCCATGCTGTTACAGCAAACTGATAGTTGTTGGCATCCATCAGCTCTCCACGTCCCTGTACAGTCTTGGTATCAATTACTACGTTCAGACCAAGTGTTGTAACAAGCTCACTCTGGATAAATGTTGCAACGGATTTGGATACAGAGTCATCAGCTACAAGAAGAGTAACCTCTGAAGGTGCGCTTCCAAGCTCCTCAACTGCTTTGTCATAGTACTCTTTTGCCTGCTCCGGATCATATGGGGAAACATCTCCGTTCAGCTCACGGAATGTCTTCTCTCCATCACCGCTCATGCCGTCTGCTACAAGACCAAAACCTGGTGCAGAACCATCAGCAAGAATGTTATCTGTAAGAGCGCTTCTGTTCATAGCAAGAGAAATAGCTTTTCTCATGTTTACATTGCTCATTACGTCATCTGTAAGGTTGAACTGTACATAGCTTGTACGGAAGTCGATCTCCTGGGAGAATTCCGGATCATCCTTGTATGCTACTACGTTTGCAGAATCAAGTTTAACCTGGGAAAGCTCGCCAGCCTGATATGCGCTTAATGCAGCTGCAGCATCTTTGATTACACGAACCTGTGCATCTTCGATTGCTACGTTGTCTTTATCCCAGTAATTGTCGTTCTTAGCGAAAGTAACGCCTACAGCCGGATCATAATCTGTGATCACGTACGGTCCGCAGTAGAGCATGCTGTCTGGGGAAAGAGCGAAGTTTGTGCCCTGCTCTTCACAGAATGCTTCGTTAACCGGGAAGAACATATCCATTGTAGTAAGGTTCAGGAAGTATGGTGTCGGGCTCTTCAGCTGAACCTCCAGTGTCTGATCGTCAACAGCCTTAACACCTACCTCAGAAGCCTCAACGCTTCCCTCATTATACTCCTGACCATTTACGATGTAGTCTGTCATAATGAAGCTGTAGCCGTTTGTTGCGTCTGCGCTCATCTGTTTCAGCCATGCATATACGAAATCTGCTGCTGTTACAGGCTCACCATTGCTCCACTGGATTCCGTCTCTTAAGTGGAAGGTGTATGTAAGCTTGTCATCGGATACCTCATAAGTATCGCAAAGAGCTGGCTGAGGCTGGTTGTTCTCGTCCATACGGAACAGTCCCTCTTCTGCCTGGTTCAGTACCAGGAATGCATTCTCCTCGGATGCAGCCCACGGTACCAGAGTCTTGATCTCGAAATCAGTAGCAACGCTGAGTGTCTCTCCCTCTGCAAATACTGCTGATGCACCTGTAACAGTCATGGTAAGTGCCATTCCAAGTGCTACTGCTACTTTCATCATTTTCATAGTTTTTTCTCCTTTCTTATCCGTCCTTAATGCCGGTACGGTAGTAAGCCTTTTCGGAAAGCGGAAGCGCCTGCTGCCGCAGGTGTTTTCTTATAAAAGCAGGACATTTTTTAGAAAATATTTTATAAAAATCTGGTGTCGATGCCTTTATAGCAAAAAAACATTTTCTATTTAGCAACTTAGTCACGATGTAGTTTCATGCGCCTTTGCATAAATAAAAAATGTTCTCTTTGCCCGCCTCTTTTTGGTAATTTTAGTATAGCAAAGTGTTGTAGTGTTGTCAATTGTTTTTTATTATTCTTTATTGCTTTTTATTGTTTAGAATTGGTTTTGTACGAATTATGTATTTATTTTGTACAAATTCTGCTTTTTCAAGGAAAAATAAGTAAAAAATATCGGATGCAGCTGGGTGCTTCAACTGTATCTGGCTTCCTGTTTTCCTCTTTAATGTGTTGAATGTGTTGAAAAGTTCTTCAGGAGGGGCGCATTTGGACAATATGTATTACTCACTCGCCGGCGCAACGCTCCAGCGAACTAATCGCTAACTGCGACT